>Ga0157363_1007427_pt1 | contig 10384 bp, 11 predicted proteins | sample AttsexASBM1_FD_111477 | JGI IMG/M metagenome (GOLD analysis project Ga0157363, IMG submission 111477) | Fungus gardens microbial communities from leaf cutter ant in Ribeirão Preto, State of São Paulo, Brazil - Atta sexdens ASBM1 | ecosystem: Host-associated > Fungi > Mycelium > Unclassified ...
CACGCTGTTTCTCAGCACGGTCCTGCAGCACCTGTTCGCCCCCCGCAAGGCCGACCTCAACCAACGCGCGCGGCCCTACAAGGAACTGCTGCGCAGCCTGGCCCATGCGGTGCTGAGGATTGCCATGGCGGTCACCTTCATCGAACTGCTCGGACGCATCTGGGGTGTTTCGGTCATCGATTTCGCGCTCAGCAACCGCCTGGGCCGGGCGATCAGCAACTCGCTGAGCAGCATCGGCCTGATCCTGCTGGTGACCTGGCTGCTCTGGGTGGTGCTCGACACGGCCATCCAGGAAGCGCTCAAACCGGCCGTAGGGCGCCGCGCCTCGCGCCAACCGAGTACGCGCGTGCGGACCATCCTGCCGATGCTACGCAACGCCATCAAGATCATCCTGGTGGTGATCTGCACCATCACCACCATGGCCAACCTGGGCATCAACGTCGCCCCTTTGCTGGCCGGGGCCGGGGTGGTCGGCCTGGCCATCGGTTTCGGTTCGCAACAGCTAGTGCAGGACGTGATCACCGGGCTGTTCATCCTGATCGAGGACACCATTGCCATTGGCGACTGGGTGGTGCTGGACTCCGGCCACGCCGGCACGGTCGAGAGCCTGACCATTCGCACGCTGCGTCTGCGCGACGGCAAGGGCTTCGTGCATTCGGTGCCGTTCGGTCAGATCAAGGCCGTTACCAACCAGTCGCGGCAGTTCGCCTATGCGTTCTTCTCGGTGCAGTTCACCTACGACAGCGATGTGGACAAAGCCCTCGAACTGATCCATGAAGTGGGGCAATCGATCAGCGAAGACACCTTGCTGAAGATCAACCTGCAAGGCCCATTGCAGGTCTTCGGGGTGGACCGCATGGACCTCAACGGCTTCGTGCTGACCGCGCAGTTCCGGACCATCTCCGGCGGGCAATACACGGTCAGCCGTGCCTTCAACGAACGTCTGAAAAAGCGTGTCGATCAGACCGACGACGTCAGCTTCGCCCAGCTCTATCCCGTGCCGCCTGCCCTGCGCGCAGAGACGGTGCAGGGTTGAGCGGCGTGTGCCTCAGGCCTGGAACACCAGCGCCTTGAGGCCGCCCCGGGGGTCGGCGTCCGGGAATTCCGGCGGGTTGGCCAGACGCTCGACGAAGCGCAGTGTCGGCGCATGCTCGGCCATGCCATCGATCAGGAACTCCTGGCCGATGCCCGGATCGTTGACGCAGGCCAGCACGATCCCGCCGTCGCTCAGCAGCTCCGGCAGCCGGCGCAGGATCTTGGCGTAGTCCTGGGTCAGCACGAAACTGCCGCGCTGGAAGGTCGGCGGGTCGATGATGATGAGGTCGTACGGCCCATACTTGCGGACCTTGCCCCAGGACTTGAACAGCTCGTGGCCCAGGTAAGCGACCTTGGAAGCGTCATGGCCGTTGAGACGATGGTTATCCCGACCGCGCGCCAGGGCCGACTTGGCCATGTCCAGGTTGACCACCTGTTCGGCGCCGCCAGCGATCGCCGCCACGGAAAACCCACAGGTGTAGGCGAACAGGTTGAGCACGCGCCGGCCTATCGCCTGCTCGCGCACCCACCGTCGCCCCAGGCGCATGTCGAAAAACAGCCCGCTGTTCTGCCGCACGCCCAGGTCGAGCAGGTAGCGCAAGCCGTCCTCCACCACCTCCCGTTGCGGCTGGGGCTCGCCCAGCAGCCAGTGGGCCGGACTGTCCGGCAGATAGCGGTGCTGGATCAGGATGGCCTGGCCCGTCCACACCGGCTGCTCGGCCAGGCGCAGGAGCATTGCCTGAAGGGCTTCGAGCTGTCCGGGTGGCGGCTCACGGAACACGCCCACCAGCAGCACGCCCTGCAGCCAGTCGACGGTGATCTGCTCCAGGTCGGGCCAGCAGCGTCCACGGCCATGGAACAGACGGCGGGTTTCGCACGGCGCGGGATCGAGGGCAGCGAGCAGGTGCTGCTCGAGGGTGTGAATAGCGGAAGACATGGCGGGGTCGCGGCTGAGAAAAGGGGGGTGCATTCTAGCAAGGCTGAAGGAAGTGGAACGGTGCGCGAGCGACTGTCTTTTTCGTTCCAAGTCTTCGCAGGAGGTAGCCGCCCCTGGCAAGCCAGCTCCCACAGTTACCCATCTCAAGCAGGCAGATAGCAAACCCTGCCCATGGCCGGCAGGCTGAATACTGGCCTGTCAGCCCTGAGTTGGTTGAAAAGACCCCATCGCTGGCAAGCCAGCTCCCACAGGTACCCATTTCAAGCAGGCAGATAGCAAACCCTGCCCATGCCGGCAGGCTGGATACTGGTCTGTCAGCCCTGAGGTGGATGAACAGGCCCTATCACTGGCAATCCAGTTCCCACAGGTACACATTTCAAGCAGGCAGCAGCACGATGGCTCAGCCACCTGTGGGAGCGGGCTTGCCCGCGATGGCGGTGCCAACCCCTACACATGGCCGACAGTTAAGCACTGGCCTGCCAGCCCTGGGATGAACCTTACCCCCTCAGGTCGGACACCGCTGCGCACCGCCATTGAGCCCCTGGCGTACATTGCGGCTGAGCAGGCTGGCCTTGCCATCGCGCCAGGTCAGGGTCAGTACATAAAGCGTATCGAAATCGTCCCCTTTCCAGTTCTGGGTCACGACCCGCTCTTCCCCCAGCGCCTTGCCGGCAACGGTGTTGATCAACTCGGGCAGGTACCCGCTGGACCAGGCGGTGTACACCGTTGCATTGCGGTACTTGTCGCTCAGCAGCTCATCGGCCAGGTCGTCATAATCGTTGGCACCGAAGTCGATGTTCACCGGCAGTCCCAGCTTGATGGCGCTGGGGCTGATGGTCATCAGCGGGCGGATGTAGCTGTAGCGGGCGTCCTCGCTGCCCTCCTCCACATGCCGGGTCGGATTGGCGGCGAACACGTAATCGGCCTTGCCGAACTTCTCGGGCAGCAACGTCGCCAGGTCGATGGCGCGATTGAGGCCTTGGCAGTTGAGTTGGCCAAGCCCTTCGCCGGGCTTCTCGGCGTGGCGCATGAAGACCAGGGTTTGGGTGCCGTCGACCGGCTTGTCCAGCCCTTGCAGCGCCTCGACCGCCACGGGCGCGGCCAGGCCGACTGCCAGCAGGCCGGCGAACGCAAGACGGTGACGGCGCAGAAACGCGGGTAACGTCATGGGGGATAACTCTTTCAGCGAATGGAAAAGGTCGGCCTGACCACCTCCTGCATCAGGCCAAGGGCCGCTTCCGTGCGGCGATGCGAGCGTGAGAGTCGAGAATGCCCACTTGGTTCAGCCTTGAGCCGTCTTCCTTGAACACGAACGAGCTTAATCCCTTCGTATTAAGGCTTTAAGACAGGGTCTGGCCGACGTTTTCCGACGAACCGTCAATCGTCGCGGGTCAGTACTTCCAGCAGCTCGATCTCGAAGGTGAGGTCCGAATGCGGCGGGATGCGCCCGACCGAGCGTTCGCCGTAGCCTAGCGCGGCCGGCACCTGCAACCGACGTTTGCCGCCTACGCGCATGCCCATCAGGCCCAGGTCCCAGCCCTTGATCACACGGCCGGTGCCGATCACGCACTGGAACGGCTTGCCCCGCGAAGCGGACGAGTCGAATTCGGTGCCATCGGCCAGCCAGCCGGTGTAGTGGGTGGTGATCAGGGCGCCCTTGACCACTGCCTTGCCGTCGCCTTCGACGAGATCGGTACCGTGCACGGTGTCATTCATGGTCTGTCACTGCCTCCAGATTCAAAGGCCGCCGTTTTCGCAGGAATGCACGGGTTTGGCAAGCTGACCGGCGCTCTCAGGCCGTGACCGGAGTCAGCACCGGCTCCCCGGCGAAGAACGCCTGCAGGTTGCGCACCACCAGGGCGACGGTGTCATGGGCCGCCTCGGGCGACTGCCCGGCCACGTGCGGCGTCAACAGGGTACGGTCGAGTGCCTTGAGCGCCTCGGGCACCTGAGGCTCCTCGTCGAACACGTCCGGCGCCGCGCCTGCCAGGGTCTGCGCGCGCAGGGTCTCGACCAGGGCGTCGGTATCGACGACGCTGGCCCGAGCGATGTTGACCAGGTAGCCCTGCGGCCCCAGCGCCTCGAGCACGGCCCCATCGACCAGATGCCGGGTGGCCGCGCCACCGGGCGTCGCTACCACCAGGATGTCCACGGCGGCGGCCAGTGCCCGCGGGCTGTCGAACCAGGTGTAGGGCAGATCCTCGTGGCGGGTGCGGGTGCAGTAGCTCACCGGCATGTCGAAGCCCAACGCGGCACGCCGGGCGATCGCCTGCCCCACCGCGCCCATGCCCAGCACGCCCAGGCGCTTGCCCGAGACCGAAGGACGGATCACACGGCGCCACTCCCCCTGCCGGGTGCTGGCGTCGGCACGGGGAATGTCGCGCAGCAGACCGAGCAGCATGGCCAGGGCATGATCGGCCACCGTGTCGGCATTGGCCCCTGCGCCGTTGGTCACGGTAATGCCGCGCGCCGCCGCGGCGGCCAGGTCGACCTGTTCGTAACCGGCACCGATCACGCAGATGATCTTCAGCGCGGGCAGTGCCGCGATTTCCTGGGCGGTCAGGCCCAGCGGGCCACGGGTCAGGACGGCGTCGATCTGCGCGGCATGGGTCGTGATGAAGGTCTGGCGCAACGCCGGCGTGGGCGCGCGCAGCAGCCGGTAACCGGCCTGCTCGAGCAGGGGAAGGTAGTCGTCAACGGTTTCGACCAGTACCAGGATCGTCTTGCGCATGCCACCTCCGGCGTCAGGGGAAGCGGCAGTATGCGCCGTTCAGGTCACTGGGCGAAAGCCCGGCCCAGGCCACCTGGCACACCACTGCTGTCGGTGGCCTGCCAAGGGCCGTCGGGGCTGGTGGACCAGCTCCAGCCATCGTTCCAGCGGTAGTAGGTGCGCTGACGGTAGAATGTGTTGGGCTGCTTCTCCAGCACATAGACCCCCATCTTCGGGTCCCAATGGCTGGCGCCCCCTGGCGGTGGCGCGAAGCTGGCCGAGGTTCGCGGCATCGGCTTGGGCTTGGCAGCGGGTGCGCTCGGCGGTGGGGTCGGCTTGCCACCCGGCAACGGCTTGACCACCGGGCCTGCGGGCGGCGCCTTGTCGATCGGTGGCGCGGGCGCATCGGTAGGCCGGTGGGTGGTACAGGCGGACAGCCCGATGGCCAGGGTGATCAGGGTCAGGCGAAGAGCACTGTTCATGGGCGGAGTTCTCGGGTATCGGGACGGTCGATGGTCAGGTGCTGCACCTCGCGAACGTCGGAGGACAGCGGCGCGCCCTGCCCGATCCACTCGCCTTGGGTCGGCTGGCCAGCCCGGGACACGCGCGCGAACAGTTGGACTTGCCCGGCGGTGGACAGTTTCATCCCGCTGACCATGGCGTCAGCGTCGGTCAGGGTGACCTCGACCGGCAACTGCGCCACGGTGACCCGCTTGGCCGCCACCGGCATCGGAGGCCCTGCCACGGCACGGGCGAAGATGTACACGCTGTCCTGCGGTTCGACCTTGCCTGCGAGCGCCTGGGCCAGGCTGACGCGAACGGTCAGGCGCGGGCCTTCGGTGGCCGGCGCGCGCGTGGCATCGCCGCCCTGTTCGGCGAGCTTCGCCGTCGCCCGGTCGATGCCGCCCTGCAAGGCTGCGCGTGAAGCATCGCCTGCCGGCAGCGTGGCCAGCAGGCGTTTCCAGTAGGCGATGGCGTCGGCGTAGCGCTGGCCTTCGAAGGCCGCGATGCCGAGCAGCCCCAGGCTGGTGGGTTCGCCCGGATCGGCCTTGAGCGCCTGGTCGGTCAGCGCCTGCACCCGTGGGCTCCAGCGCTTGCCCTCGGCGAAGTACACGGCCTGGGCCCACTGCCCCAACAGTTCGGGCTGCGTCCCGCTCAGCGCCGCTGCCCGCTCGAAGGCGTGGGCGGCATCGGCGAAGCGCTGCTCGGCCATGTAGGCACGGCCGAGGAAGTACAGGCTCTCCACCGAATCGGGCTGTACGGCGACGGTACGCTCCAGGCGCGATGTCATCTCCTGGAGCGTCTTTGGAGGTTGAGCGAAGGACTGGGTCAGCGCGACGCGATCGGCCGCGCCGACGTATAGGTACAGGCCCAGCGCCACCAACGGCACCAGTACCGCCGCCGCCAGGGGCACGCCACGGCCCAGGTACGCCGAGCGCGCAGGCTCGGCCTGGTCGGCATCGGTCAACAGCTCGCGGGCCGCCTCGTCACGGCCATGCCGCACCTGCGTCTCATCGAGCAGGCCCGCCTGCTGCTGGGCCTCGAGTTCGGCAACACGGGCCTGATAGGCCTCGACGTTGACCGCCGTGCGGTCGACCTCGGCGTGGCTCCCACAGTGGCGCAGCACGGGCACCAGCAGCATGCCCAGGGCCACCAGCAACAGCAGCCCGGCACTCAGCCATAACTCGATCATTGGTCGGTCTTCCTGTCGAGCAGCCGGGACAGCCGCTCGCGTTCTTCAGGTGAAAGGGTGGAGGCCGCCTCGGGCGTCGGTGCCCGGCGGCGGTTCACCCGCAGCAGCAGCGTGACGGCGCCGGCGACCAGCAGTAGGCCCGGACCGAACCAGAGCAGCCAGGTGCGCGGCGTCAAGGCCGGCTTGTAACGGACGAAGTCGCCATAACGGTCAACCATGAACTCGACGATCTGCGCGTTGCTCTGGCCTTCGCCCAGCAAGCGGAAGATCTCGCGCCGTAGGTCGGCGGCGATCGGCGCGTTGGAGTCGGCGATGTCCTGGTTCTGGCACTTGGGGCAGCGCAGCTCGCGAGTCAGTTGCTGGTAGCGCGCGCGTTCGGCGTCGTCGCGAAAACGGTAGGTGTCGATCGCCGCCTGCACCGTCCCGGCCAGACCCAGGCCCAGCACCAACGTGGCCAGCCAGCGCCTCATGGCCGTGCCTCTTCGACCAGGGCCTGGTACAGCGGCGCCAGTTGCTCGCGCCAGACCGTGGCGTCGATGACCCCGACATGGCGGTGACGGATGATGCCCTGGGCATCGATCAGGAACGTTTCCGGCGCGCCGTACACGCCCAGGTTCAGACCGAGGGTGCCGGCGTCGTCGCGCACGTTCAGCGTGTAGGGGTCATGGAAATCGCGCAGCCAGGCCTGGGCCGCGGCCGAATCGTCCTTGTAGTCGATGCCATGGATCAGCACGCCCTGCTCGGCCAGCTGGTTCAGGAACGGGTGCTCGACCTTGCAGGACGGGCACCAGGTGCCCCAGACGTTCACCAGCGCCGGTCGCCCGATCAGGTCGGCCTCGGTCACGGTGTGTCCGCCTTGCACCGCCGGGAGCGAAAACGCCGGGAACGGCTTGCCGAGCAGCGCGGACGGCAACGCGTCGGGCTTGAGGAACAGCCCTTTGTACAACACGCCAGCCAGCAGCAGGAACACCACCAGCGGCACCGCTTTCATCCAACGCTTCATGCCGTCGCTCCAGACAGGTTCAAGCCTTCCCGCACACGCGCCGCCACCTTGGCCCGGTAGCGCCGGTCGAAGGCCGCGAGCAGCCCGCCCAGGCCGGTCAACAGCCCGCCCAGCCAGATCCAGCGCACGTACGGCTTGACGTGGATACGCACCGCCCAGGCACCGTTTTCCAACGGCTCGCCGAGGGCGACATAGAGGTCACGGGTGAAACCGGCATCGATGCCGGCCTCGGTCATCACCGAGCGCTGCACGCTGTACAGGCGCTTCTCCGGGTGCAGCACGGCGACCTCACGGCCCTCGCGGGTGACCCGCAGGGTGCCGCGGTCAGCCACGAAGTTCGGTCCTTCGGCATGGGCAGCGCCTTCGAAGTGGAACACGTACCCGGCCAGGGTCACGTCCTCGCCTGGGGCCAGGCGCAGGTCGCGTTCGGCGCTGCCATGGCTGGACAGCACCACGCCAAGCGCACAGACCGCCAGGCCCAGGTGCGCCACCTGCATGCCCCAGTAGCTGCGCGGCAGGCGCCGCAGGCCGACCCGCAAACCGGTGTGGCGCGTCTTGTCGAGCACGTCGCGCACCCCGCCGAGCACCACCCAGGCGGCCAGCGCCAAGGTGCTCAGCACCGGCCAGGCGAAATCGCCGACCAGCAGGCTCCCCAGCGGCGCCAGCAACGCGCTGCCCAGCAGCACCGGGGTCAGCATGCCCGCCAGCCAACGGCCGGGGGTGTCTTTCCAGCGCACCAGCACGCCGATGCCCAGCACCAGCATCAGCACCGCCATCACCGGCAGGAACAGCGCATCGAAGTACGGCGGGCCCACCGACAGCTTGGCCCCGGTCAGGGCATCGAGGATCAAGGGGTACAGAGTGCCGAGCAGAATCGTCGACGCCGCCACCACCAACAGCAGGTTGTTGGCCAGCAACAGCGCTTCGCGCGACCACAGGGCGAAGCGGATGTGGCTCTTGACGGCTGGCGCACGCACGGCGAACAGGGTCAGCGACCCGCCGACCACGCACAGCAGAAAGGCCAGGATGAACACGCCACGCGATGGGTCGGCGGCGAACGCGTGCACCGAGGTCAGCACCCCGGAGCGCACCAGGAAGGTCCCCAGCAGGCTCAGCGAGAAGGCGGCGATCGCCAGCAGCACCGTCCAGCTCTTGAACACCCCGCGCTTTTCGGTCACCGCCAGCGAATGCACCAGGGCCGTGCCGACCAGCCAGGGCATGAACGAGGCGTTTTCCACCGGGTCCCAGAACCACCAGCCGCCCCAGCCCAGTTCGTAGTAGGCCCACCAGGAACCCAGGGTGATGCCGATACCGAGAAAGGCCCAGGCCACCAGGGTCCAGGGGCGCGACCAGCGTGCCCAGGCCGCATCCAGGCGCCCGCCGAGCAAGGCGGCGATGGCGAAGGCGAAGGCCACCGAGAAGCCGACATAGCCCATGTACAGCATCGGCGGGTGCACGATCAGGCCGATGTCCTGCAGCAACGGGTTGAGGTCGCGGCCGTTGGCCGGCATCTGCGGCAGCAGGCGCGCGAAGGGGTTCGAGGTGGCGATCAGGAACGTCAGGAAGCCTACGCTGATCATCCCCATCACCGCCAGCACCCGCGCCAGCATGACCTGCGGCAACTGCCGCGAGCAGACCGAGACGGCGAAGGTCCAGCCGCCCAGGATCAGCGCCCAGAGCAGCAACGAGCCTTCATGGGCGCCCCACACGGCGCTGAACTTGTAGTACCAGGGCAAAGCGCTGTTGGAATTGTTGGCGACGTAGGCGACCGAGAAGTTGTCGGTCAGGAAGGCCTGGGTCAGGCAGGCGAACGCCACCACCAGAAAGCCGAACTGACCCCAGGCCGCCGGGCGTGCCAGCGCCATCCACAGACGATCCCCACGCCAGGCGCCGATCAGCGGCAGGCTGGTCTGGACGCCCGCGAAGCACAGCGCCAGGATCATCGCCAACTGGCCCAGTTCGGGCACGAGCAGGGTTGCGTTCATGGGCGGGCCTGCGTGGCGGTGGAGGCCTGGCCACTGTCCTTGAGCGCCTGGGTGACTTCCGGCGGCATGTATTTCTCGTCGTGCTTGGCCAGCACCTCATCGGCCACCACCACCCCGTCGGCCCCGAGTCGGCCCAGGGCGACGATGCCCTGCCCTTCGCGGAACAGGTCCGGCAGGATGCCGCGGTAGGTGATCGGCACTGAGCGGTGGAAGTCGGTCACCACGAAGCGGACGTCCAGCGAGTCGGCCGAGCGCTGCACCGAGCCCTTCTCGACCATGCCACCGGCGCGGATACGCGTGCCTTGGGGCGCCTCGCCGTCGGCGATCTGGGTCGGGGTGTAGAACAGGTTGATGTTCTGCTGCAAGGCGGTGAGCGCAAAGCCCACGGCCAGGCTTACGCCAAGCAGCAAGGCAGCGATCAGGATCAGGCGTTTCTTGCGGTGGGGTGTCATCGAGCGCGCTCCCGACGCAGACGGCGCGCTTCGGTGCGCAAGTGGTGGCGGCGTGCCCAGAGGGGCGCCGCGACGTTGATTGCCAGCACCATCAGGCACAGGCCATAGGCCGACCAGACGTACAGGCCGTGTCGGCCCATGGCGAGAAAATCACTGAACGAAGCAAAACTCATGAAGAAGTCTCCTGGCCCAGGCAGCGGGCGATCTCGGCCTTCACCCAGCTGGCCCGCGCCTCGCGCTTGAGCACGTCCAGGCGCATGCGCAGCAGCAGCACCGCGCCGAAGAAGCAGTAGAATCCGAGTACGGTGAACAGCAACGGCAACCACATCTGCGCCGGCATGGCGGGTTTCTCGGTCAGGCTGAAGGTGGCGCCCTGGTGCAGGGTGTTCCACCACTCCACCGAGTACTTGATGATCGGAATGTTCACCACCCCGACGATCGCCAGCACCGCACAGGCCTTGCTGGCGCTGTCGCGATTGCTGATCGCCTGGCCGAGGGCGATGATGCCGGCATACAGGAACAGCAGGATCAGCATCGAGGTCAGCCGCGCATCCCAGACCCACCAGCTG
>Ga0157363_1007429_pt1 | contig 10383 bp, 7 predicted proteins | sample AttsexASBM1_FD_111477 | JGI IMG/M metagenome (GOLD analysis project Ga0157363, IMG submission 111477) | Fungus gardens microbial communities from leaf cutter ant in Ribeirão Preto, State of São Paulo, Brazil - Atta sexdens ASBM1 | ecosystem: Host-associated > Fungi > Mycelium > Unclassified ...
TAGATAAAAGTGTGTAATCAGAAAATAAACATATATTTAACATTTACATATTTCAAATTGAAAATAAAAGATTTAAACAACTTATTCTACTCTGCAGAACTTATGATTTTTTCATCTTTAGTGTAAATCTTGAAAAATGAAAAATATAAGTTTTACTTATACATTCGTCATATTATCATAATATTAAGTTTCAAAATCAACAATAAAAGAAAATTTCTTTCAATACTTTGATAACTTTCTGATTTTAATTCTTAATAATCATTTATGCACGTAAGTGAATATTCTGATATTTTCAATCTACTAAATGTATTCTTTATTGGATTGTAACTGTTACATTAATTTTCTTAAAAGATATTATTAAATAGTAGATTTTATACTGTCGTAAAATTAAGTACGTTAATGTAGAAATAATTTGCAAACGTGGATTTATTAATATAAATTTGCCGCTTAATTCCACACGTCATATTTCGAATTTTCCACACGGCGTTTCCTCTTTTACAGATAATTATTTACGTAATTAAATAGTTTGTTATATTTCTGCCATCGCCGATGCATAAATTATCAATTTATTGATAATCTATACAACGATGATCGTTCCGAAGCTTCTCTGAAACATCATTGTTTATTACGTTAATATTAAACTTTCTATAGTAATTTATTAATTCTACGCTTAATTCTTTTATGCTCGTTTTTTTTTTATTTGTAAATAAAAATCCATGATTTTATTACTCACACTTAATCCGCTTGTTTATTCGTTTTTTCGCACGTCGTGTAATAAAAGACTCGGAATAAGGAATAAAAATACGGATGATGGTGCACTATATGCGTGGTTCCCTGACGTCGGTGGACATAAAAGAAAGGAAACAGCTTGCTGGTTTTTTTGGTACATCCCGACTCATCCTTCTGCCTTCTGGTCGCATCTGCGTGAACATACTTGCAATTTTACCCCCCTCTCCCCTTCCCCACCCACTTTCTCTTCTTATTCTTTCTCATTGTTCCATCCGAATACATTTAAATAAAGATATCGCGCTTTTAATAAAATCATACATTTGATGTCATTGTGGATGACATCAAATTTCGTGTTTAAGAATTGCAGTGGAATCTTCGTGCGGCTGTTTTTTTTTTTTTTTAAGATTACATCTTAATTAAAGTGGGATATCTTACATCCTGCTTTATTCTATTCTGACTTATCCTATACATGCGCCGATGTGTAGATTTGCGATTTACACAAGAAATCTTCAAATTTATCTTATTGTAAAGACAAACAATGAGATAAGCAGTTAGTTTTCTTATAGATCTCTTATTGGTTATATTTGCGTTGAATTTTTACAATGTACAGGAAAGTGAGAGTTGCATAATTATATCGATAAGCAACTCTAGAAACGTGAGCAAACTTTATATTGATTACATGATAAAAGAAAGCTGGCATAGCATATTTCATATTGCTACAATTAGTTCTGCTAATTATTGTGAACAGTAAGGAGAATACATATTCACAGAAGATAGTTTTGCTAAATTTGTGAAATTATTTCAATTTACTATAATATCTTGATTTTTATTTTATTTATAAATCAGCCACTTTGTTATATTATAAAAAAATACATTTAATAAAAATAATTTTTATTTTAATTTAACTATAACAAATAATTTTACTTAATTTTATTTAAGTTTCTACGAATTTTCTTGGCCCAACTTTCTTGGCCCAAAATTTTTCTTTCTTTTTTTACCAACAAAATATAATTCTGCTGTAATCGAATAATTAGAACTGTTAACGATCTTTGGCCGCTTTCACGTTGAATATGCAGTAACAACGATTTTTTGCTGCGATAATAAAATTCCTTTTTAGCATGTAAATATGTTTATGCGATGATTGAAAACATTAATGCTATTGTATCGTAAAACATTTGATTCCTGACAGAAATATCATAAAAATGTAAAAAAACGAATTGCAGAAATTTATTTGCATACATAAGAAGTTTGTATGATTAAGTTCGTTTAATTGCTGTGTTAAAGTAATTAAGATAGTTTTATGTCAACATACAAACATTGTTATGTTTCTCTGTTGTTTCTAAACACACAGTTTCTTAATTATAGTTATAGTTAAAACATCTAGTAAGGTACATAGATAAAATTAAATTACTGTATTTAAAAGTGCGATTAATAAATAATCCATGGAATATTATAGTAACATGGCCACATACGTCTCTATAGAATGTTAATACACTCTGCAGAATATTAAAGCTAAATAAATCCGTTGGTCATTTAAAATTAATTACGCATCGTAAAACACAATAATTTCTTTTCTTCGTGCATTATTGATTTATTTTCGTAATATACATTATGAATAATTTTTATTGTTATTAAATTAAAAAATCTATTTTTATCAAAATATAAAGGAGTTAATTTTTTATGAGTTTCACGAGTTAAAAACTGCAATTCGATCTTTACAAACAAATTTATTCAAAATGAATATCCGGATGTAAAAATGGAAATCGCGATATCGCGTCTGAAAAATGTTTATTTATCATACAAATCATCAAACTTTCGGATTTAATTATTTTTAATTTAAATTTAAAACTATAATTCTCTGAAAGATCGGCAATAATTATTTCTAAACAGTTGTCCAAATCGTCACCAATTTTCATTTATAGTATTTATAATATTTAAAAAATGCTAGATATTATTTCATTTTAAATTATTTAATATTTTCAATCAATAATAATTCTTTCTGTCTATTAAAAGATGTTAAATTACTTTATATAACAAATGGGTTCATTAAAAATGAATTAATTATCGTTCATTTCATGTGAATATGCAGTTTTACAATGATTCGTTGCATTTCCACTGAAAAGATAAACGCCAAACTTTTGTGCTCGTTCGTCCCAAGAGTAGTATAATCGCACGAATGATGATGCAAGCCTTAATTACGCAAAATCAAAAGTTGCGAAGCACATAAATGCGTCACGAATAACTAAGAAATAAGCACGGATTTTATGTTCAAATGAGTTGCAACGGTCAAATTACAGCAAAATGTATTCCTTTCTCGATTGAACGCATTGAAGTACTATCACACAATTGACACCATTGTATGCGCAATGTTTGTGTCGCAATATAACGTATTATATCAAAAGATTCGAAAATATTCAAAATATTTTTCAAAAATTTTCAGAACGCATTTTTATAATGTCTTTTAAATATTTTTATTATATATTCGATTTTATTGAAACATTTATGCTTCTTATCTTACATTGTTAATTATTACAATTATTCTGGAACAGAATAGATATGTATCTATATTATATTTTGTAATGTAGAACTGTGCACTTTATAATAAAAAAAATATCTCAATAAAATTGTTTTGCAATTAGTAATGCAATTTCGAATTATTCAACAAATTCTTGGAAAAGAAGCGCACATACTATACTCTTTTGTTTCGTAAATCGTAATTGTGATCATGTTAACGCAAATAAATGCAATAGGATATTATTATTGTGTGAGATGTTGCACTCTCTAGAACTTTCGATACGTAGGTAGAGGCATCCAAGCCTGGCGAGCGATCTGGCGAGCACCTACAACGTTTGTATCTCGGGTTACGCAATCATCAATCACCTTACGAGGAGGTAAATACTTTTTCACAATGATTCTTCGTAGCCACGCAAAGACTCAAATTACCGACGAGAAGCCGCGGGTATTTGGTAAACAGGAAGCGAGATGATTAAGTGCACGCGGATCTTATCTAGGTTTATCCTACGTTGTATTGAATGTGTACTGTCAGGTGTAAGTTGGATTGTTACTATGAAAAATATCGGATCACAGAATGAAGATGGAATATATGCAAATGTCATGTTATTGCCAGACACATTTACGATGCTATTTTTTTTTTTACTAGCAACAATCAAGAAGATCGCAGCTATGAATAACTAAGCGAAGAGATGAATCTTCGCCAGAGGCTGATTTACAGATAAATGCGATTTCTTCATTATATAATTGATTCAAGGAATCACAATCATTTTTTGATAGATATAATTGTCGCTTCGCGTAAATATTTTTTTATTCTATGACGGTTGTGATTGATGTTTTTCTTGGAAATTATTAGTACTCGCAGATACGCGAAAATTCTTTTAGTAAAATAAAATTCTATGCCAACTTAATAATTTTTTAGAAAAACAGCATTTCTATGTTCGCTAGCTATTGTAATAAGTTACTTCTTTATTTATTATACGTCTCTATTGTCGATAAAACCAAAGAAAAATACATTTCACGTAACAGCGATGAGTTACAATTAGCATACCATTAGCTTGTTGCATTGTATTGCATTTTCAATCTATAATTACGAACATATGTCTAGCAGTTTCTTCCTGACAAACAATTGTAAATATTAATTCCAAAGTCAAAAATAGTGCCATATATATGTATCAATGTGCGTCTTTTCATTAAGTTCTAAGCAGAAAAAAAATTTAATTAAATGAATGATAATTAATAAAACATTGAAGAGCTGATCGACAGTAAATACTTTTAGTTTCTTTTAACACGGAAATGTTTTCATAACCGATCTCATCTTTTAGTTGTCTCTGCAAAAAAATGTCAAAGCGATCTGCCAAGCAGTTAACGAGGCATTATATTGCGCTCGATATGGCACGTCGCATTTATCGTTTTTTTGGAAGAAAAAATTGGCCGATTATCATTAGCACATTATCATTAAGATACGTCGTTTGTTTTCAACACGTACGTGACATATTGCTCATTGAACGATATTATTTCGCTGTTATTTTCCGGAGAAGTATATCTTCCACTACATCTTTCCTTTTATTATTAACAAAAATTGAATATTCTACTAATTGAATATTCGAACGTTTAATATTTTTATTGTTTTATAAGATTTTACATTTCTGTTGTCATATATATATATATATATATTTTTTTTTTTCTGTGTCTTCATATATATATATATATATATATATATATATATATATATATATATATATATACGTAGAAAAAAGTATACTGAAATTGGATTACCGAGCGATAGTTAAATATATAAGCAGCGTTATCGCTGCTTGGAATGTTTCGCTCGTCTGGTTGATAAGGATTTTTCATGTCGAGGTTCTTACAATTGTATGGTCACCGGCTAATAGTTTCGAGCATTAAGAATTAGTAGTTCACAAAAATATCCAGCGGTTATATAGCATGCGCAAAAAAGCATGCGCTATTCCGATGAAAATAAAAAAATGTTAGGCTTGTCAATTCGTTCTCGCTATACTCTCGTTCACGTTGTAAAAATGCGATGACTGGCGAACGAGAGATTTTAACGCCGCGCATTATGATCGAGACGGGATTTCTGTTTACAGTCCCGTCGCGTTTCCGATTTGCTTGTAAACGGACCTCGACGTAACACGTCGATGGGAAATTATCGTTGATTATTCCGTTCCCAATTACTCGTAATTGCATTACGGTCATTATCGTTTTTTTCTTCCTGCTGCGTCCCAATAGACGCTTCAGTGCCACGCTTCGTCAATGACGCGGACAATGTAACAGAATGATCACGCGATGAGAGTTACATGTTGTAAAAGTTACATAATCAGTTCTCTTTCTCTCTCTCTCTCTCTCTCTCTCTCTCTCTCTCTGTGTGTGTGTGCGTGCGTGCGTGCGTGCGTGTGTGTGCGTGTGTGTGTGCGTGTGCGCGCGCGCGCGCGTGCATGTGTGCGTGAGAGAGAGAGAGAGAGAGAGAGAGAGAGAGAGAAAGAGAGAGACAGCCGGATCGAAGCGTTAATACAATGTCTGATTGTAAATTTACAGCTTTATTCGTTGCGTGCTAGCGCAAGAAACGCCAAGCTTATTCGTATAGACGATACGTGGGAATGTGGGTCGATTTGTGATCGATCAAATGTAAACGTAGGTACAATACGCATCCGTGATGCAATTTATTGGCAAAGCGAGTACAATGGAATATCCGTGATACGTTCTAAAATGTTGTATCACAGTCGACAGAATATATTAGCATTTGAAATTTTTTGAGCAGTTGAACCATTTAAATAATTCAAATTTCTTCAATTTGTAAATTATACAAATTCAAGAAATAATAAGATAAATAGATGATGTATTGTAAGAAAACAAAACATAAAAAATCATTTTTGTTTAGAATAAACATATATTTTTGTTCAAATTTTCCATGATATTTAATTTATTTCCGAATCATAAAACGTTGAAAATCGGCTCAAACTCGATTATTATTTTTGTTCAAATTGTAAAGTGTTTATGTTTCAAATTTTTTTTTATTAAAAAAATTGTTTTAATTTTAAATCTTTTGTTTAATTCTCAAGATGTATGTGTGTATATATCTTTATAGAAATGTATAAATTCATTTTGACAAATGATCGATAACGGCAGAGAATTTGTCACGCCAAATGTGCGTGACGTCAGCATAGTGATTATCTAAGAATAACATGCATGTCATTATACCACTGATTTATCTCACTGTTATTATTTAGTTGTATGGTCATTAGCAAATTAAAGTACTTCCATTTAATTAATCATGCACTATTAATTATCATGCAACGCGGCTTGCGCCATTTATATCATATTTTCCGAATAGTGAACGTTATAAATAGCTTTTTGCAGCCTGTCGCATCATATTTTTGTGATATAAATATTATCGCGAAACGAATAACAAAAGCAATTGAACTTCATCCAACAGATTTTAAAAAGATAAATACATAATTGTTTAAAAATTGACATAAGGATACTAAATAGTGACTAAAAGGGAAGAAAGGGAAGGCCATCGTATACGAATCGAACAAGGTCGTGCAACAGGTTTTGCAAGGGGTAAAAATGGCAAAGCACGCGAGCTACTTAGAATCTCCCGAGTACACATTCGAAACAAGTGCCTTTCTTTATTCTCTTTATAAATAAAACGATTGTTGGATTTACATTGGATATTTTCTTAAGTGCAATCGTAACGAGAACATGGAAGAACAGAATAATAGCACACGTCTCTTATATTTATTAAGTTTTGTAAAATTAACAAATAAGAAGATTTTACGAAATATTATGTACGAAAATAATGATATGCTGCTTAATTTTGTAGTTCATAAAAAGGCCTTATTCTTAAGCTAGTTAAAGACAATTTCAGAACGTTTATTTTATTATGTTCCCAACGTTATTTAAATTTGGATTTTTTCCGAGATTCATTCTTTTATTTCTGATATATTCTATACACGAGCATAGTCTCACTTATTTACGGATTCGGAGTTCGTTCGTGTACCAGAATGCGTTCAACACAATTGTATGTTTGATACCTTCCTAGTCTGTGACAAACAAAGGAAATATCGGATTCCCGTCGTGCTACATTGATGAGTCTGCAATTCGTAGCTAATGCGTAAAATAGTTATACAAATGGAATTTCCAACAAAAATTTATCTCGCTTTATTCTCGAGAAACAAAGCAAAGTCGAGGGCATAGACCTGAGAATCTCTTATTCCTATATTATTATCCTCTCACTACATTGGTTAGGTAATATTGGTTTTAGTAGCTTCGCAAATAATTTTTGCTAACAGAAATTTTTCGAGAGAAGAGGAAATGACGATACCGACAAAGGTAATGCGTTACATCGAATGATACGAATGTGGTAGAGGATACAATCAGTCAATTCCGATGTCGGCATAATGCACCGGATGACAAGTAATCATGACTCATCATGTTTGCTATACTTATTTTATTGAAATCAATATAACCTTCTAAATAACTCGTTAAAAAAAAAATCATTTCATTATTTTCGAAATAATATTTTAATATAAAGAAGAGAAAGCTTCTTTTTCGATCAAACATTATATATTGGGTTGTTCGGAAAGTTCGTATCGACTAACCTATATAATTTAATAAATGTATACTAAAATTTAAATTTTCTGCGTTTCAATTTTCCTTCAACATCGGCATGAACTTTCCGAACAACCCAATATAACATAGAAAAATCAAATCGTTTTATAAGATTTTTGAAAACAACTTAATCTTAACTTACCATACATTTAGTACACTTGAATTAATTCGGTCGATATCAGTTTTAAAAAAAAGGGAGCAAAGCTGTTTAATATTCTAATAACAGGATACCAAAGCGAATAAGAAAGAGTGACAGACGACATATACCAGCTGCAAAGTGTCACGAACGTTGATGGGATACCACAGACACGTTACTTCCACCTCTTCCACCTACTTCCATGTACTACATTGAACGTGAACGAAAACCACTCGCAAGGTCGGAAATACGCTAGGCACGTGACAACGGTCAGCCGGAAGTGAAGTGCGCGCTAGACTTCCTTCAAACATGCGAGATCCGTTTATACTTCACGGAAAGTGGCTGGATGCTACTTTCTACTTTCAAAATCTCAACTGGAAACGATAAGCCATCACGCTACTTAAATCAAACATTCTAATAAAATATAGATTGTATCTTGATATGTATCGTCAGTATTAAAAATGTGTAGTTTACGTTATGTACTTATACTATACATTTTCAATACTGGTAGTGTACATCGAAATACAATTATGGCAAAAAGAAATGAAAGTTGCTTTATTGGACGCGGCTATGTATAAAAAAGAAATACCGAGATATTTTTGGAGCGACATACATGACACGAATACTATAGCTGAAACTTTCCAGTAAAATATGGTAGGAAAGATAAAAAATTACTGAACGTAGTTATGCAGAAAGAAATATCGCGAGGTATTTTTGTAGAGTGACATACATGATATAAATATCATAATTCTAATTTTCCAATAAAATGTGATAGAGAAGATAAAAATCTACTTTGAAAAAAAAAAATCTACTTGACTTGGCTGTGCAGAAAAAATGTTGCGTATTTTTGTGATATACATGATGAATATTAAAATGCAGTCTTTTATTTCAACACGATTTACCCAGTTAAAACTGTGCGTAATACAGCTACGTGGTTAATCTAACATTGTTTAAAAAATTCGAAACAAACAGATATCTATGATGAAATAAAGTCATGCACATTTTGCATTGCGATATAATGTGTCATATGTAATTCAATCATAATATATAATTACACTTGCAAGTTAGTTTTTATTCTCAAATTATATAGATTTGTTATATAGAAAAATTAATTATATAGAAAAATTAAACTAAAAATTAATACTTGCTTACTAATTATATAAATTTTTTAAAAATTGAAATAAATCAATTTTAAGTATCTTTTGAATGCCAACGCGAGAATTCTATTTGCAAATACAAAAAATATTTTTGCTAAAAAATTCAAACATACTTTTTATAGATCGATAGATCATTAAATCTCTGTTTACTAAATTCTTTCAAGTTTTTTGTAAAATGCATAGTGTAAATTATCACGTTCTCAGCACGCCGCGTTTAACCATCGCGCGGCAAATATCTTCAACCACGAAATGAATTTATACCTTTCAAAGCATGAGGCAAACGAAATTCTCGCGTGCCTCAGCTACGTATTTTCTGATTATCTCTGACAAGTCAGCATGCTATTTGTGCCTTCTTTCTACAATTAAGAGTTTTTGTCGTCCGTACGTCGTCAGGCGCGAGGGATAGGCCGCCTGAGAGATACGATTGAGAGAAACGAAGAGAAGGTGGAAAAAGAGACGATATGATAGAAGGAGATGGAGTAGAGATCAATACGCACCTCACTGTCCCACGAATGGTTTCGTAGAAAAAATGATTTCGTCACTTTAGACCCAAATGGATATTGAATATTCATCAATATCCTCAACGTTGCTTTTGAATTTTTATATATAAAGTTATTGACGTGTTAATAAGATTAGATATAAAATTATATTAAGACTTATTGAGAAACTAAATAATTTATAATTTTCCTTTCTCAAACAATTTTCTTGTTATGCTGATTGTCATAGATATTAATGATTGGATATTAATAGATATTAATTTGATCCTTTGACAATTTTAATGGAGATTTGATTGCTTTTTTATATTTGATATATATTACAGATTGACTTGCGTTTAGTTTGTGGGATTCAATATTTAATAAAAGAAATGCTGTCTTAAGAATTTTTATTAGCGGTATTTTTTCTTACAAATAAAATTTTCCTATTGAGTATTGAATGGCTTGGTATATTGGACATCAGCTGCAGAGAGTTCTCTATTACGTGTCAGCGGCAGCGTTATAGGTTTGCAATCTTTCTCATGTCTGGGAAACGCATTGCTTCCCAGTGTACATATCGTGAACATATACTGTCTGTCTGTACATAAGAATTCATAACTATCTGTAACCGCGAGTATTAAAATCAATATACCGTTTGTACGATTTCCCATAACTATTACTTCGATATAACTGAGACATTCCTGACATCAATACGAACGAATTAATTTTTCTCTGATTTATAAAA
>Ga0157363_1007430_pt1 | contig 10382 bp, 8 predicted proteins | sample AttsexASBM1_FD_111477 | JGI IMG/M metagenome (GOLD analysis project Ga0157363, IMG submission 111477) | Fungus gardens microbial communities from leaf cutter ant in Ribeirão Preto, State of São Paulo, Brazil - Atta sexdens ASBM1 | ecosystem: Host-associated > Fungi > Mycelium > Unclassified ...
TTAAAAATGAAATATATAACAGCAACAATATTTCTTCTTGAACAATTTCTTAGTTTTTATTGCAAAAAGAGCTAACAAACAACTTAATTACGCACCAGTTCTTTTAAAGTCGGCACACAGCTTTAATCTTTTTCTAATACTACTCTCACTGTGAGACGGGAAAGCCTTCTTTATGTCATCCATCTTAATTCGTCGAGGAGTATCGGGAGACTTCCAGAATAATCTATATATAAACACCTGTAGAAAATCTCGTACAAAATTGTTTGCTCTCTTTGAATTTGGTCCAGGGACTTCATAAAGCGGGCATTCTTGTCCAGCAACAAATAAGGCATCCATTTCTCTAACAAAGTATTGTTGTCTGCAAAAATTATCAAATCACAAAATCAATGAAAATAATCTAAAACATCTAAATTAAAATATACATAGACGAAAAAAACGCATGATTAATAAAACTAAAATACAAAAAATAATAAAATTGATAAGCATAAAGAAAAAATACAAGCGTAACATTACATTAAAGGAAAGTACCTCGATCTTATGACTAAGAAATCGGTTTCAGGAATCTTATGTTCGTAAAGAGGAGCTCTATACATGTTGTTTTCGATGGCTTGGATGCTTTGGCCAGGCGTAAGAATTCCAAGAAAAGGACTAGTGTGAGCGTATGCTGTCTCTCCGTATTTGTATGTCTGAGGTCCCTGATCTTTACCAGCCCTTCTCTTGTAATAATTCTTCACTTTGGAGCACATGCCGACCTGGTTCATAAGTGGTGGATGCTCTTCTGAGAATTCAACAAGCACCAACTCGCCATCGCGTCCAGTTAAATCCTCGGGTGTTCTCATGAAGAACACATCACCTCCACCGGAAGCAATTCTTTCTTGCTCTCGTTGCTTAGCTTTCTTTTTTATATGCTTTAGCAGAGGCAAGACACCATGTGGTGCTGGAAGAGCCAATGGCCCATAGCTGAACCTTCGCAATGGCGGCCTGTGAAAGTTTCTCAATCTCATTGGACCCATGTGCGTTTGTACAAAAGGAACACGTAGCTCTACCACTGGAGTGCTATGCTGTATCAAATTGCCACCGCCAACTTTCAGTCTCAACGTAGTTTCCGAGGACTTAGGCATGTAATATGTATCATTTGATATGTTAAACGGATCTCGGTCAGGTGACTTTGGTGGTGGTGGAGGCGTATCTTCTTCGAGGACGTTGATAACACCTGCTTTACCCAACAGTAGCTTGCTTTTCTTGACGTGCGGGTGCGGGATTTTTACTTTAGGTTGCGGACCGTTGTCCTTGTGAAGAAGAGCGGGATCAATATCGTCCGGTATGCCTAGAACTATATTTTCATCGTTTGGATCCAATGTAAGTATTTTCGGTTTCGGTATCTTTTTCATTTGTTCGGGATCCCAAATGACTTCCTCCTCCCATAAACCATATACAAGCTCCTCGTTTTCTACCGGAAATATCGAATACCAGGTATCGTCCTCCTCCCGTTGTGGCTGTTGATTTCCCTTGCCTATATTCATCTTATTCTTTTGAGACTGCATGTGCAATGGCGTTGTAATTTGCGAAGTAGCTAGTCTAACATTAGGTGTTACGGTGACAGAGGCACCTTTTCCAGGCTGACTAAAGGCTTGCGCTGTTCTGTTGCCGCTTGATGGCACCCAACCGGCAGCGTTATTTTTACTATTCAATTTCTGCATTACCTATAAAAAAATTAATTTATTTTTTCTTGCAAGCATATAATAATAATATTGATATAATAATAATAATACTATTATATTTTATTAAGAAAATTATACCTTATGCTTTATGTCGTCTCCATTCCAAACAACATCATCTTCCCAATGCAATTGCGACACCATCAAGAATGCATCATCAGCAAAATCTTCATCTTTAGTCTCTGATTTATTTTCTTGTTCTTCCACCTAAATTTAATGCAAGAAAATATAAATATTTTGAAATAATTTTAATCAATATCAAATACAATAAGCACTAACTTTTTCAACCATCTTAAAGCCATAATTGAATCCGTCTCCAGTTTCTGGTACTTCTAACATGTCATACCACAACTGCGCGGGTCCAAATCTCCAGTCAGCCACTTTGGGTCCCATGTCACCGTTCTCTCCACTTTCACCTGTTTTACCAGTCTGTTCCTTATCTTCTACTGGTCGCAGCAGCTTATTTTCATCATCCGAGCGACATGCTTCCGCACTTGGTTCGGGACCATATTGCATGATCCAACCCTAAAACAAACAACACAATATTAATCTATTTGATGAAAATAGCAACTGGCAATTTTATAGATCCGAGAAAGATTTGCAAGAGAAGATTATACCTTAAATTTGGATTTTTTATCATCCTGATCAGAACCAGAATCGGAATCTCTGATATCATGATGTTTTTTCTTTTTACGTCGTTTCCTTACACCCCTCCATATCTGTGGCAAACTGCTTGGCTTGCCGGGTCCGAACAGTCGCGAAAATCTAAGCACTTTATTGGTGCGGAAATCCGGAAACAATTCGGTAACATCGATATTGGCATACTTGGATGGTAGCATGGAAGCGAGAGGTGTCTCTAATTTACGTTGACGCGCTGCTTCTGCTTCTTCTGCAGTCAATGTCTCCTTCTCCTCTGGTATCGGCGGTGGTGGCATCAATTGTGTATCTGATTTACTGACAACCTCCTCATCATCGGCATCATAATCTGCATTTTCCTTGTCTAGTTTCCTATCGAATCCATTATTCTTAGCTAAAAATAAATATAACTTATATGACTATAATTATTAACATTAACGGCTAATCTCCAATCTTTGTCTGTTTCTTGCTCTTTACCTATTATCTTTTATCTTCTTGATAATCATTTTATCAACAACTGTGTTTCTTGTCATAAACTCTTCTGAAACTTCTCAATTTTCTTACCTCAAGCAATAAAAAATAAAAAATAGGATAAGAAATAAAAAAGAAAAAGGTAAAAAGCAAGAAACAGAAAGTAAAGAATATATTGTAAATTAGTCTTAATATTATCAATCACATATAAGTACATCTGCATAAAATTATAGTGCAGATACTAACAGATTTCATCAATTGTATCTTCTGCCAATTCATTTATATCTGAGAAATCTAACGCGGTAGGTGATTTCGCTAAATAATCAACATCCATGTCGTTTGTAGTTGTATTTTGATCCTTCTCGTCCACTTTGCCGGTCTCTTTTTCCTCAGCATTATTGTCATTGGACATCATCTCGTTGATGAATGAACTCAGACCGAGACGACTGAGCGAAGCTAAATGTTGTTTGGCATCAGGATCCAAGATATCATCCTCCAACTGACCATTATCATCAATATTGCCAAAGAGGAAGCCAGTGATATTAAGGCCAGATGCCAAGTCCTTCTCGTTCTCCTCATCGGAATCCCCCATCTTCTCTTTGTTGAGATTTTACGATTAATCCAACTTTTACAAAGTAAAGCCCATGCAAATGCCTGGTGATGTACGACAGTTTTGCAAATCAATCATGAAATCAGTAATTGCATCGTTTTTTTTATTCACAATTTGCGAAGCATTGACCTTACCTTACGCGGATTGTGTCTGGTGAATCGCACATAAACAAAACTTGGACCAACGTTTTGTTTACATAAATAACACTGCGACAAACCATCCACGAGACAAATGGAAACCAACTAATAACCAAAAACACGACCTCGCAGATTTATCTAGATTCTGAAGCTTCGATTGTGCAAATACTAGATACGTGAAACGAATCAATTTTTTATTGTTGCAGCCACGACATCTGTGAAACAAATTGAGAGTGAAACTGCTCTTAGATGATATCTAGGAACTTTTTGTTCACAAATATATAATTACTCTAGATTCTTAAAATTTGCAAACAAGCAGTTCAATATGTTTCATCTTGGCTAATCGGAGCATATAATCAGAGCATACACTCTTCGAAATTTGAATCATTAGCAATTTACTTCAATATTGTAATTGATTTCCCAGAATTTAGGAAATATTTATAGAATTTTTTGGTGCAGAATAGACGAGCTTCTAAAGAATAATTTCGGTGGCTAATGATAGTTACAGTTTTGGATTCACAAACAATTTATTAAATGCCTTTGAGTATTACATTAGGATACAAAGTGTATTCTAATAGCATTTTTCACTGGCAAATCTGGTGCACACTCAGTGGACTTTAAAACCATTGTACACAAATCGTAAAGATATAATATTTAATAAAAATATAGAAACGAATTAAATCGCAAAATCCTTAATACATTTTATCAAATACCATAATTTTATTGTGGTATTTAATAAAATATACATTGGATATTTTATTAATTGAGATACCTCACTTTTACATTCAGATTAGATTAATGTTAGATTACTCTGCCAGTAAAAAACTCTATAACTTTATATTTTAAACAATATTAAGAATCTTTTATTTTAGACCGCATATGTGAAAAACACAATCAATACTAGAAAAATCTATTACAATTAAAGCTGGATCTTCATTGTTTTTAAATAATTTTAGAATTATATAAATTAATTATTTTTTGCAATAAATTTATTAATAGTTTCAACATCTTTATAATGCCTGATAGCATCATATTATTATCATCAAATTATTAAATTGCTTGTTTGCGATTACTAGAAGTATATATACTACTAACTATAGTTTTAATTAAATACGTTTATAGTCCGGAAAAACAATTCAGCGCAGTTCTAAAAAGACTATAATATGGATATGGTATGTATGCAAGTACATATATAGTATATATTAGGAATTCAAAATTGAATTATTTAAAAGACTGAAGATCTAGTTTTGACTGTAATAGGCATTTTTCTAATATTGTTTGTATTTTTTAAAATTTACAGATTTTTATACTTTATATTCTTTAATTGATAATTTTTAATATTTAATAGATATCTCTGATGGAATTTACAAATAAAAAAATTTATCACTGAAATTTGCGCTATTTTTGTGCACAATTGGAGTGTGGCGTTCAATTAAATTGTATTTTCACAAACACTTTAAATACATGTATTTTACAATTATGTAAAACTTACACTTAGCGAACATAATAAATCGTATTCGGAATACATTTTACATTAGCAATATTTAAATCTTGACAAAAATATATATATATATGTTTCTTAAAGAAAAATACGAATTATCTTATAACAATCCTCCTTGCTAAGTACGCTATGCAATATGCCCTCATCCAAAACGGCGTAAAGCCGCTTGCCAAAAGTTGAAAGATTTTTTTTTCCTTTACAAAAGATAACTCGCAATTTATATCGCTCATACAAAAAGTAACATGTGACCACGCTGAAATTGTAATGACGGTACAAAATTTGGTTTTTGTGAAACGCAAACAAAAGCCAAAATCTTAGTCTTATTCATTAATAAAAATGTATATCCTAAACACCATTTTCTTATACATCCTTTACAAATATAGAAAGAAGATACCTAAAGATGAGAACGCTTTTAATCGTTGCAACGTTAAATTTACGTAAAAATCCATGTATACAGGGAATCTTGAGATTTTTAAAGGATCTTGATGACGAGGAGTATAATGGGTGTTCCTTTATATAACTTATTATGTTTCGCTTCTTTTTCTTTCAGCAGTAACAAAAACTCACATTTTCATATTAAACCGATTCTATTCGAATATGTTTGTGTTAATTATTAAAACTTATAGTAAACGGCCATTTCGATAAATAGAGACTTCAACCAACGGCACAATGCGCGGAAGCATGATCCTGTTCGACACATTGTGATTGACCACAAACACTCACAGCGGCTGGTGTCTGCAGTTTTTCTGCTGTACGAGCGCTATAAGTAACTATGGTCAATCAAATGGGCCTTACTCCAATGTGAGCCTCTAAATATAAAAAAAAATATATATTTATATATTAAATATTTTTAATAAATATAACATACAATTGGAAAATTAGGAAAACAAGGAAAAAAATAATGAAAATTAAATTAAACAAAATTTAAATGCTTAAATGAATCTTGTGCATTATGTGATGGATCGAAGTCTCCTGTTATGTAGAGCGGAGTAAGGATAAAAAAAATTATTAAATCATGCCTTCTAAATGTAAACACTGCTGGAACGATAAATTTCATTTTGTCCATTTGTAAACGCGATGCATTGCATCTCAACACGAAAAACCACCAGTTTGCTGTTGATACACCTCTATTGTGTCTCCCTCTTCCATTTCCAGTGAGGTAGGTGTGTCTAATTCGTTTATAGGCTGTCCATCGAACCTAAATCTTACTGCTGCTATCGCCAAGCCCTGAAGCAGTAACAATATTATTAAAAATCTATTATGAACAATTGATTTATTATTTTTGCATTGTAAAAATGTAAAGCTTATTCTACAACTGCATAAATAAAAATTGTCTAATCAAGTATGAGAAGAATATTCGACTGTAATTGATCAATATCAAAACTGTCTCCAAAAAGCTTAAAAATATTGTATCAGAAAATATTACACTTCGATACATTTTAATATATGGAAAAAATATAGATATTTTAAGCATAATAAACTACAAAAAGCACTATGCATGATGCATTAACAATTCAGCAAATAGAATACAACAACCGCCATTTTACAAACGTATCAGAGAGGTATGCTTGGCATTCCATTTATTCCATATCAGGCAAGAATAAGATCAAGAGTAGATTGAAATTTGACGAATTCAAATTTTAATCAAGTTCACTAAATTTGAAATTTTCTTTCTAATTGATTAAATTTTAATTTCATCTTAAGGTCTATTGGCATTGCTTAAAAATTTCAAAAATTTTTACTTACTTTAACTTAAAATGAGATAAATATATAATCGAAGATGTTGAGTGCAAAAAGTGCAAGAAATGTAAACAGACCTTTAAGTGGATCACAAACTCTTGTGCAACAAATAATGCATATAATGTATAAAAAATGAACCAATTGAACTTTGGTTGGTTAATGTTCTTATATCTTATATGTTATGCGACAGTCTATGTTCCCATCTTTAATCTTAATCTCTAGTTTGAGACGGCTTTAACAGCATTTGACTTGTATTTGGCAAATCTTGATTCTAATCCTTACTCCAGATACAATTCAATTTATAAGATATCAATTTATAAAATATCAATTGAAAAAAATTAAACAATTGGAAGATAAACATATATGACTCTATTGTAGTGTTGAAGATGTCTAAACATAAGAAAAAAATAAAATGGGGGATAAGATTAGATAAATACTTACTACACGGTCACAATACGCGTTCATTAATTTTCGTAAGGGTGTATGTTTCTTAATTTTAAACTGAACTACTGCGTTGTCCTGACCCAGCACTTTCAAGTTTATGTGCTCCGACTCCGTCTTTGTCTCCTGCACGAACAAAGGACAATTGGAATAAGTAGCGCGTGAGACGCCACAACGTATCGTAAATACTTGGCGCTTGTAGGTTAGGTGAGGAGAAGCGTTACCTTCTCGTCCGACATGGTGCCGCGGTTCCACAAGGCTGATTGGTGTTCACCGGGAGTCGCCGGGCGGTCGCGTGATCGATAATGGGATTAAATGGATAATTCGTACACTCAACTGCGTCGTAAATGACTCCGGAACGTAAACTTGTCGCGAAGTCCCGCTTCTTCTCCTCAAAACGACGTCTACAATGTCGCCATCTTACCTGAATAACGCGCGAAACGATAGACTCGCCACAGACTTGTAGATTCCAAAGGTAAACTAGTTCTAATCTAGATTAATCTAGAGCCGATTGTTTCTTTTGGTAAATTTTATTTTATTGGGTAAAGGCACCTTTTCATGCTGATGCTCATTGGCTTCGTTCAGGAGATTCAATAGTTGAGTGAGCTATTATTGGTGTATTCTTTTAGATCGTCCTGATTTTAGATCTAGAAGAATACATTAATAACAGCGAGCGCTCACTCAACTGTTGAGTCCGCTGAACGCAATGCTTTGAAGCATTTGTAGCGTCAAGTGAACTGTAGCCTGTGTCACTTGCTAGAAAACACCGACTATAATGTGTTAAACATCGCAAATTTTTATCAATTATTGATAACGTCATCATTCTCCTATTATCCTCGGATCCAGGGAGGAATGGTTCACTTGTACAGGGTGCGTCACCAAAATCTATATAAATTTCAATTTAAATTTTCCGCTATATTGTGCTCTCGCAGAGGTTGTTGTTGGCATCCGAGAAAGCCTGATGCTTCTAAACAGTCATATTCTCAAAATAATCGCGATGTTGAAATCAAGTGCATGCCTAATAGGCGGTACGATTTCTTAGTTGCCTAGTTAGTTACAATTAATTATTACACCGCGTATCGCGTTCCATGTAATTTTACCCTGATGTCTCATGCAGCGGATCGTGCATAAAGCGGATTCGCATATCGCCAATCACAGAATCATTCTCTTAGATCTTTTTGCAAATTTCGCAAACAGATCTAAGAGAATGGAATTTTTTGTGATTGGCGATACGCGAATCCACTTACACATGATCCGCTGCATGGGACATCACCATTTGAGTCGGAAAAAAACCAAACAAGGGGGGATCAGAAATGCCGTAAATATTAATATTATGATGATGACTGATATTACTGATTGATGTATGAATCTGGTTTATCAATTCTTTTTTACAATAGTAGATAATTATCTTACAATCGATTTTTTTCCAGATGAACGACAAAACATATTAATTAAAAATTTCATCATCAAGGATATGTTATGGTTGAAAAGATGAGCAGTGAAACTCAAATTACAAATATCTTAAATGATATTTTGGTAAATATTAAGAAATACTGTTATTTTCTTGATATGTTTATTTTTTTTATAATTTTGCTACATCAAAGTTTTAATAATCAAATATATAGGATGATTTTATTTTCATCATATTTGTATTTTATAAATATATAAATATATTATATATATAAATTCTAGAAAGTAGAAGCGATAGAAGAAGCGTTCAGTTGTGTTCTTGTTCATCACCCCAAGAAGGAAACTGATAAAGTAGCGGCATGGCATCAAGAACTGAGGACAGCTATGACTGGGTTGACGAAAGAACAACAAGAAGCTGCAGTTCGCCAATTTTTATCAATAGCTGCAGCTATGACAAATCATAGACGATTGCAATTATTACTGTCACTTCTAGAAAACTTAGTACATTCAAATTTTTTACCTGCTAGGTACATTTTTATTGAATGCTTTTTCTCTTTTACGTCTCTTTAAGTCTTGTATTATTTTCTTAATTTTTGTTATAGACTAGTATGTGAATGTATTCTAAGTTGTGATAAATTACAATATCAATTAGAAGATTTTTGGGTCGAGTGTTTTGTTCTCATTAAACATATTCTTGGTGGAGTTGACTACAAAGGAGTTAGAGAGATCATGAAAGTAAGTTCCCAATTATTTTAATGATTTATTTTGTATTTTAATGCAATATTTACATACATATAAAATATTTAAAATTCAAGAATAACGGTTCAACTAATTAAATAAATTAGTAATATAGGACTGTGAATCACTCAAGTTATTATGTGAGTAAAAATATTTATAACAACAATCTAAATTTTGTACAGATGTTTCGACCTCTATCGAGTCGTTTTCAATGTTAAATATAAATTAAATAATAAATAAATTAAATAATAATTTTAAAAAGTATTATTATCTAACATTGAAAATGACTCGATAAAAGGTCGAAACGTCTGTACAAAATTTAGATTGTTGATATAAATATTTTTATTCATAATAATTTAAGTGGTTCATAGCCTTACATTATTAATTTAAGATATTTCCTTTATAATCTTATTATTGGGAAAGTCCGGAAAGTTCATGCCGCAAAAGATTTAAATTTTTAATTTTATTTATTAAATTAATCTTTTAAATTTAAATCTTTTGCGGCATGAACTTTCCGAACTTTCCAATATATAACATTGAAATAAAAATCTTTAAAAGTGTATAATATATATATATATTTTTTTTTTTTAATCTAAAAGCAAATGTATTTTTCTGTTTTATGCTTAGGGATGCAAAGAAAAAGCCCAAACCATACCAGCTCGATTAGATGCATCAGTACAACCACAACTTAAGGCTTTAGAAAATGTTATTGAATTTATTTTCGATAGAAATGCATGCTTATTACCAGGGTATTTTATTGTTAATGAGATACAAAAAGCTTATCCCGACGGTAAAAATTGGCCTCATTGGGTAAGTAACATTAAAGTACATTATTTTTTATTGAAAAGAAAAAATAAAATTGTGTGTGTGTGTGTGTGTGTGTGTGTATGTGTGTGTGTGTGTGTGTGTGTGTGTGTGTGTGTGTGTGTGTGTGTGTGTGTGTAATGTAAAAACGTTACATTTAACAGTTTTTTGAAAAA
>Ga0157363_1007431_pt1 | contig 10381 bp, 4 predicted proteins | sample AttsexASBM1_FD_111477 | JGI IMG/M metagenome (GOLD analysis project Ga0157363, IMG submission 111477) | Fungus gardens microbial communities from leaf cutter ant in Ribeirão Preto, State of São Paulo, Brazil - Atta sexdens ASBM1 | ecosystem: Host-associated > Fungi > Mycelium > Unclassified ...
AAATGATTTTGCTAAAGTATTTAAAAATTTAGCTAGATGCAAATCCGAAACTAATTTCGTTGGATCATTAAAATAATTATATATGAAATACATAAAATAATTATGTATAAAATACATAAAATAATTATGTAAGAAAATTCGAACATAACAATGCTGCAAAACATAATTTAACAAAGTTATTTTTATATCTATACTAGTTAATTTTTAAGTATTTCGATAAAATCGTTTTTTCTGTGTATGAAAGTATAAGAATCGCGAAAATACTTTTATATACTTTACGGATTGAAACAAAGTTTCATTTCTAAATAATTTTATCTAAATATAACTATAATTAATTTTATCTAAATATTTTATCTAAATATAATTAATAAACAGTAAAATATTTAACGTAATATAAATTACGTTATATACAATATCTTATAATTTGCTTTTGTATTTAAAAGCCTTTACTTGCATTTTTTTAATCAAGAATATATATTTTTTTCTATGACAAATGTTTGAACCAGTGAAACTATTAGCGCCGAATGACTATCGGTTACGATCTTTTATGGTCATCCGCAGGATCGATGCTGCCGAACTCGTCTTTGTACGAAAATATAAACGCGCGGGTTTACGGTGCGATAAAATTTGCCAGCGGTCGCTGGCCGAAGCAGACTATAGGCCGCGATGATATCGAGTGTGCTATCAAGATTTATCGGACAGCCGTTTTCAACGCGAATTGAATCTCGAGCTCTACGAATCTTAAATCTTCGCGTATTGCCTCTACGTTACTTTTATCCTTTCAATACGAAATTTTCCTAATTTAGATGCAAATTAGAAAAAAAGTAACATAATTAACATTCAACACTTATAAATTTACATAAAAGCTCCTAAAATATAATAAATGTGATCAAATCACGATATTTTTATATTGGAAAGTGCATTGTTTTTAGCGATAAATATATTCGACAAGAAGTTAGAGATAAGTCGAATCGCGGAATCAGACGTTGATCTGCTAGAAAAGTTTGAATGCCTGAGCTTTTTCGTTCGATCTCATGCTGCACCTGGTCAAACAAACTGGTGAATTTTTTCCGATTATTGCAGTGACCGAAGATTTTATTTCGTTCGCGATGAAGGAGCGACTCTTTATTATGGATTACGGATAGCCTTCCGTTGACAAATCGCAGAATATTTCGGTGAATGGTCTGAACGTAAATCGATTCGCACAACCGAGATGGAAGAAAACGTTGAATGGAGCAGGATCGCGCGCATTCTCAATATCGATTGTATCGATCAGAGGAGGTAGCTGTCTTTCTCCCTCCACTCTCTCTACAACTTCCTCTTTTTCTCACTTCCCAGATTCAATCAGAATCGCTGCCGGCGGTGCTGCGAAGACGAAATTCAGGAGAATCACGATAAATCTCGATATCCCACTCGATATTATTTGGCTTCGACCAGCGACGTCTGACAAATTTTATCGCGCTTGCTAAATCGTTTTCGCTACTAGTTTATACGACATATATACAATATTTTGTAAACTTTGTATTATCAAAAAATATATTTTAAATATATTCTTTGATTTTTTTAAAAATATACCTACCCTTTGATTTTTTTCGAAATAGATTTAATTGGATGCCATCTTATTCAATTTCTAAATTTTTATCGTTACACAGAAAGCACAGCTTTTGCTAAAATGTTTCAAAATTTACATAGATATGGATCTAAAAAATAATTTTGTTAAACCATCAAATAATTATTTATTTAATCAAATATGATGAGTAACGCTGTAAAAAGTTTTGATATTTTAATAATCAGCTTGATCTTATATATATATATATATATATATATATATATATATATATACCTAATTATTTAGTCAAAATTATTTTCAGATCTGTATTTAGCTTCTTTTAAATACTTCAGCAAAAATTGTTCTATGTAAATATATATATATTATTTATAATAATTATAAAAATATTATTTTACAATAATAATGTTTTGAATTTAAATTCTGTTCAAAAATAATTAAATAAAAGATAAGGTTTGTTATCTATTTATAAAAAAAATATTTTATCTTCAATGATTTAAAAATTATCAATAACTTTGAAATCAACTCATACTTAAGAAATATTCTGTTTAAATTTATTAATTTAATAGTTTGTACAAAGGAAATATAGATGTTACAAAAAAATCCTATTACGATAATATTCCAAGATCTCAACGAAAAATTCGTCGCAATAAGTCCGCGTATCGAAGCATTGAACTTCGTTTGAAATGTAAATTTAATTCGTTCCGCTTGATTGCTTTGGATCGAATTGTGCATCAACTTGGAATTATTTTTACATACATTACGCTGCTTGCGAAACAAATTGAGAAAATGCGAATGTTATTTTTTTAATGGAAATTCTTTAAATCGCTTAGAGATTATTTAAATGCGTGGAAAAATTATAAAATTAGTGAAAATAAAAAATATATATATATATATACAACACGAAATTTCATCGAGAACATTTCTACATATATACTATTTAATACAACAACAGAATATAACCAATTGATAAATTTATCACTAAACATGCACAAAATGTGTGGCGAATGAAAAACTAAAATTCGAGATCAAAGGAAAAATCATGTTTTCTCATTTAAAATACTACGTGAATAAAACATATCTAATTAAAACTTTTCACGAGACAAGATTCATAAATTTAAATACAATAAAATTATATTAATAATTATAATAATATTGTAATATAAAATGTTTAAAATATTAACAATGAGTTTAAATTAGAAATATTCGGAGAATTAAGAAAGAAAAATTACAAAAACATATTTTCGTATTATATTTGTTTTATATCTAGTTTTATCCAGTTTTCAAGAAGAAATATCATATTTAAATATCCTTTTCTTCTTTTAACTCACAGAATATAGTAAAAAATATGGCTTAACATTTCAAATACTTCTCTTGCATAATATATTAGATTTATATTCAAATACGATGGAAAAAATCGGACAGTCAGAGGTAGATAATGCAGAGACATATTTGGAAGAAAGGTTACATGTGCACCTTACGCGCGAAGTGAATGGTGACATCAACGGAAGGAATGCGATGGGGCGAGATACCAGGAGAAAGCACGATCATGTCAATGGAAAGCACAGAGGCGAAAGATATTAGGATGGAGCAAAAGTGCCAATCGCGTCACCGAGAGACCGTTTACGAGCCCATAAAATTCGTTACCGCATTCGTGTCTTGTGCAAAAACTTTCTTGTCATTTTTATGAAGAAATCGTTCGCGCCTAAATTTTTTACATTTCTTGACATTAATTCCAATAAATGGATTAAACATGTGTTCGAATCGCTAATAAAAACAAGAAAACTATTAGAAAACAATAAGAAAACATTATTGTAACAGGGTTAATTTATAATATGTAGAATATAATACTAATACTGAATATAATACTAATGTGGAAATGGATGAGTGATAGAACCTTATATTTATCCCAGGTTGGGAATTTTTTGGACATGTAAATTAAAATTTGAGAATTTTTGTAACAATATATAAATAAATTACATTTTTTTCCATCACGTTAACATTAAAATTCATTTTCTTCATTTTACAAAATGTAGGTTAGTTCATTATTGCTGTAAAGTTTTCTACTAAAAAAATTAGTAGTTCATTCTTAAATTAAAAATGCTTTTATTTTATAATTTAATTTATTATATTATATCAGTTTAACATATATTTTTAGATACATATAAAGAAGAAATTAATTTTTTACGTTTCAGAAATATAAACATTAAAAGCATTTTTCTTTGTATTCTGGTTTATTGTAATCTGCTCTGCGGGAATTACTATTTTATGATTTAATCGTTAAAAGCGGAATGGATTATAGAACAAAACAGGATCGAATCATTTATTTAACAAATAAATGATTTACCACTTCATTACGCTCGGAGAATTATCTTTACCGAAGATTTTCTTTTGCTTTACAGCGAAATTGCATTTATCTCTTGTTTGAGCAATAAATCAAGTGTGCGATACGACGACTAATGAGTTTTATCATAAATCATAATATAGGTTGCTCTCGCATTTTAACTCAAACACTAAATGCCTTATAAAACAACGAGAAAAATACGTTAACCTCAATGTGGATGCATCGATCATTTTTCAACGATTAAAAATTAAGGAGCTTTTATGACTTAAGATTTGATTTACGGATAAAGAAAGACAAAGCAAAAACTGTTCATTTAACATTAAGTAAATCTTGTTTTAATCAAATTTTAATTTGAGATTTGATTACAAGAACTTAATCACTATTGTACAACTAGTATTGTACAATTAAGATCAATTCTGCACATTTTGAAATTATAGGTAGTACTAGAGTTGCTATCAAAGTTTAATATTAATGAAAACGTTAATATATGTAAAATTATATTAAATATCTTTGCATTTTACATTTTAATAAAAATTATATATCATGCAAAAATTATGATAACTTTAAATGGGTAAATAAAGTGGCCAAGGTAGCATTCACTACCAGATATAATTTTCTTTAACACCTTGTTATGAAAAATTAAAAATATGCACACATTGAGAAAAATATTTGTGAGGAATATATTTATTTCACTAAAATAAATCTTTATTTAAATTAATGAAAATTAATAATTATAAACTTAATAATAAACTTAATAACAAAATTTCATTAATAAAATTAAATTAATAATAAAATTTAACAAAATAAAATTTAATTCCCCTAGCAAATAAATCATCTATTTCAATTTTTTTACAATAAATGAAATATATTTCACAGAAATGTATATTTCATCATAATCAAATTTTTTTATAATTAATAAATATCAAAGAAACGTTATAAATAACATTTGCTTCGCAATATTTTGACATTTTCCTCTCAGTGCAAATACCCAGAAATTTTAAATTTATTATATTATTTTTACATTCTCCTATCTTACAAAAATATGACTAATGCCAATTTAACCTTGCTTCTATTAAAATTTATTATACAATCATACCGTTTGAGTCAATATAGTTAAAATAAAAAGTAAAACATTTTCTTAGAAGAAAGATGTTGATTAATTAATAAATGAACTCATCAATATATCAGAGTAAAAGTTTTTAAAAATTAGTTTTTAAAATATTAGTAAGAAAATAATAAAGAGAGTGAAGTTCTTCCCTATGTGAATCAATCTGTGTTCCATGACAAAATATACCGTCTGCGGCTTGAAGGAAAACTCTTTTCCGCGACAATGCGTTGTTGAAATCGAGTCGATATCATCGTAGTCGTCGTGTTCGCTCAAAGGTGTCGATACAGCGACTCTACCCCGGCAAAGTTGGTAACCGAAAAGTGTGACAAAGCGAGGAATCTCGTAAAACTCTCAGCAAGACTCGGGGCCGAGCACGAGCAAGTCGGCGTCTGAAGTACGTGTATTCAGATCCTAGGAAAATACCCTGGATATCCCGCAGGGAAAGAACGAGCTGACAACACGTTCTCACGGAATCGAGTTGCTGTCGATCTCGATGCAACTTCAAAGGCGTTTGTCTCTCAGGACGTGTCGCTGTAACATGCACATGCGGAAACGTCCGAGAGATCTTTATACTCCATTCTTTCCTCAAAAATATCATCACCATCGTTCCGCCGAGACCGAGTTTGCATATTTCAGGGTTCTAAGACATAGAAGCCAGAACTTTTCCTCTCCAAAAACTCCGCTGACAAAGAAAAACGCGTCTTAGAGTAGGAAGAAATGAAACAGATTGTTTATTGCTGTTTCCTCTTTTCTTTCTATCTTTCTTTTCTATCTTTGGTCAGTTATCGAAGTGTAAGAAATGAAAAGTCAGCGATGGAAAAGCGGTTAGTTATGAAAAGACTGGAAACTTTTAACTTCATTGAAAATTTTGCGAGATGAATGTCGAGAGATCTTATACGCGTTTCGCGATTGGTGTGCCGAGAATTGGTACGTATATATCCGCCGGAAATCGATTCGAAACACGACGTCGCACGTCACAGAAAGTTTTCGCGTTTTTGACACGCGGTCCATGAACTTCGAAAGTATGACGAGCACGTATTTTCAAGAAAGCAATTCCATAATGAAATAAAGTAACTATATGGTACTCTTTTTCGAAAATTGATCTATTGAGACAGGAGAACAGAGTTGCGAAAAGAGCTCCTTATACAGCAAATCACAGAAATAAAAAGCTCATTCGTTTATTATTGTTTAATTAAACAGCAACAGCTCTTAGTATATTATTTGACATATATTATTTGTGAAAAAAATTCATTAGTTATATTACAAAATTCAGAATTTATTTTTTGTTTTTTTATTTAATAAATAAAGTATTAGCACAGAAATTATACTAAATGTTTCAATAAGAGCATATAATAACATAATTATAAACATAAATTAAGACAGATTAAAATAGTATTTAAACAAACGCTAAATATTATGATATAAAAAAATAAAGACACAATGAAGAAGAGCAAGAGAGATAAAAAAGAGAATAAGAAAAGAAGAAAAAACAACTCTTAATTATTCACACAATATTACACGACTTGTTAACTATTTTACCTTAAAGGCGTATTTGTTTTAATATCCTTCACGGAACTGTTTATCGTTCCTTAAAACTTTCGCTATTGTGCTACAAAGGATTAGAGTCAACGCTAGGTTACATTTTATGCTATGACGTATGTCAACGACTCAACGTAGGATTAACTAAAGTTCTCTGACAACTAGCTCTTTACTTAATCCTTCTTATTCTGAATTTTGTTTTACTAATACGAGATTGTACTGCTATTAAAGAACTGAACAGTAAGTTTTTAAAAATGTAAAAAATGTATGGATTTTTTAAATACCTCTACTGCTAAATATAGGCATGTTGCAAGAATAAATTCTTACATAATTTCTATAATTCTATTTACATAATATTATATTTTTATATTTATCGCTAGATAATGAATTATGATACGTAATAAATTATGACATGTGATGAAAAACATTATGTATTGTTACAACAGATCCATTCAAATCTTTGTTAAAATCTTGTAATAAATCTTTGACAAATATTAATTTAACATAATGCGATTGTTATTTCAATTCATATTTTGTTAAATTGATATTCAGCATTTCTTAATGTCAAAATAATATAATTTAAAAATAATATAAAAATAATATAATATAATTTAATAATGGATAAATATTGCACAGCATAAAAATAATGTATTTTTAAAACGTAAAATCTAAGATAAATAAATAAAATGTGTGTAATATACACAAATATTATAAATGTCATAAATATTAATTTGAGAAAATATGCTTCCAGATTTGCTTATAAATTGTGATGATTAAATTTTTTGTGTTCAATTAAGTTAACAAAAATTTAAGCGAATCATTTGGGACACATGTTAGGTATGGGAAAAAATTCGTGGCGTTTTTTTAATGCCATCTAACGGGAAAAACGCCACGAACTTTTTCCCACATTTAAATGATGACGTGTTAAATTAATAAGCTTTTCAAATATGCAAATTTATTATTAATCATAATACTGCATCAGAATACTGTGTTTAAATTGTATTTCTGCAATGTTTTAATCTACTTGATAACCTTTTACAAGAAATAAAAATTCTTTTCGATATCGTGTTCATTTTTTTTATGTTGATAAGGGAGTAAGATAAAAATATTTGAGTATCGCAACGTCATTTATTCTCAGACGAGCTAACATAGAAAAGCGTAGGAAATGCAAGCACAAGCGTGAAAGAATATTACCCGGCTCTTCTCGGCCCGGCATGTCGTTCCTAGCATTCTCCGAGTCGTGTAACGCGCCGAGTACATTGCGCGCACCGCGGTTACAGGATTACGTTCCCCTCTCCGTGCATAATTTCTCGTCGCTCTTTTCCCATCGCAGAACGTTTTCTCGCTCGGTAAATAAAAAAGGAAAAAACTGCCCCGGGATATCTTGTTCTTTTAATACTCGGCGAATTCCAGCGAAGGCGCCCGGAAGACTCGGGGAGATAGAAATCCGAAGTGCGCTCGGAGGATAGGCGTTGAAGGAGAGGAAGATAGTTAAGTAAATCCTGCGGCGCGCCGAATACGAGTATTCTTGCAGATATCTCGTAGCTCGTTTCCATCGAGTCCTTCTTTCGCACTTCCGTTCGTCGCGACTTACAAACGACAGTATTTTTTTTTGTTTTTTTCTTTCCCTTAAAACTATCAACTGCAGCGAATATCTGTAATGCAAGAACACACTCTCTTTTGCGCGCGTGACAAATCATTCATTGCAATTTCCGCGACGTAACGTCCGGTTACGGAGAGTAAACAAATAAAAAAATGCAGACAATTTTTTTAAATCGCTGAATGATATTGAAATTGATAAAATCTCAATATTTATACAGTAACACTAATTACTTTGCTTTTCAATCAATTTAAATTTGTCCCGTAAAATTATTTTATCTTTTTATCTATTCTTAAAAATGTACACAGTAAAAATATTTTATATTTGTTTTAACAATTTCTGTATTGAATTTTTAACATTTTTGACTAAGTTTTCATTTAATATAACGTGATTGTATTGTTTGAACATTTTATGTTATAATGATATTTTTTAGTTAAAATGATCTGTTAAAATGACACAATTTATGAGTAAGTGAACAAATAACATAAAAATGTTAATTTTAAAACATAAGATAATTTAATACACTATATAATTTAATTTAACGTAATTGTAAATGTTAATTTTACTGAAGAAATATGTTTAATTTGCTTACAATTGTCTCCGTTATATTTTAGTGTTAATTACTTTTTTATAATACTTATGTTACTTCCTAACACATTCATCTTATGTTAAATTAACACAACATTTAAATAGACTGTGAAAAAAATTTTGAATACGGAAAAATGTGTTAAATTTAATATAAATTTTTCACTGTATTTCTCACTGTATTTCTTATTTTTCTTAGTTTTTTATAATCAATATACTAAAATTACTAATTGAAATTAAATCTTAAGTAATGCTTCCTAAATATCTAATCAAAGTTTTTAGAGACGAATCTAGCCTACAATCGCACATTTTCGAACGGAAAGTTTAAAGTTGGGAAACATCGTTGTTTTTTGTTTTCACCAAGAAAGATATATAAGAAAATGCAGTCACACCTTTTTTACGATTTCTTGTACTTTTCACGAATTTTTCCGACACTGTCGTCAATATTTCACTTGACTTTTATGATAGCTTCATATCATCCCTTGTCGAACTTTATTCCCTGAAAGCTGAGAGGTATAATCATCGTTCGGGAAATTTTCGGGCGCGACACATTCGAGCACCGTGTAATCTTCTTATGGGCCGTTAGGGGATGTAATCGACAGTGGTAAAGAGCAAGGGTCGTCGACTTCGCGAAAATCTTTCGACATTACCGAAGCGTTATCGTTACGTCGCCGATACGAACGACGTGAAGAACAATATCGTCGATTTTACAGTCGTAGAGATATCGCGTGTGCATTTACCCGGCCGATTTATTCCGTACTACTCCGTACAAGTTTATGTGTCCTGAGACGTTACTTTTTCACATCTCCACAAAAATCATCACTTATATTGTCTTTGATGTTTCATATGAAAAAACATTTTCGGTCGTAACTTACGGTGCTATTTTGTCCGGCACACGCTATAACAATAAATCAGTGAATAAAAGATTTATCGTAATGAAATTGCCGTGTTTCACAATGCTAGTGACAAACGTTTCCGCATTCCGCGTTCCGCAACGGGTTTATCGCGAGGCATTTTCGCGACTTGGTCGTTACTTGAGTCACGAGGATATTCTCCGGAGAGAATCTCTTTGTGAATCGTTTAGCTCTCTAGTGAGGATAGATCACGCGCGCGCAAAGTCCTGGAAGAATTTTTACTGCCGACCCAGAACGATATTACATACTTAGTCGTCGTTGCACCTGCTACTTTGCCGAAGATCCGGACGTTTGTCATGCAAAGGATTCGTTGCTGGTTTTTAAGAGATCGCCGGTCCCATATATCCGGATCTCGCCCCTTTCGTTTTATTCGAATCACCCCGTTTCAACTTCGAACGTTAAGTTAGCTTACTTGGAAAAAAATTCCTTTTATTCCGCGCGATTTCCATGAATATAAAGAAATATTTCAAAGTCATTATACATGGAACGAACGATTTTGCTGAAGTATCTAAAATTTTAGCTGGAGAAATCTGAAAGTAATTTTGTTGGATCATCAAAATAATTATTTAAAACATTCAAATTGGTTGCTAGAATGTCAAAATTTTTTGTAGCATTGCTTATTATACTTGAGATTCTTACAAAATTATTATTTTCAGATCTGTATCTGGCTAATTTTTAAATTACTTTAGGAAAATCATTTTTTCTGTGTAATAATGATTTTCTG
>Ga0157363_1007432_pt1 | contig 10380 bp, 4 predicted proteins | sample AttsexASBM1_FD_111477 | JGI IMG/M metagenome (GOLD analysis project Ga0157363, IMG submission 111477) | Fungus gardens microbial communities from leaf cutter ant in Ribeirão Preto, State of São Paulo, Brazil - Atta sexdens ASBM1 | ecosystem: Host-associated > Fungi > Mycelium > Unclassified ...
AATACTTTAAATGTTCCTGAAGGCTACCAAGACATACGAAGTTGTGTAACATAGTCCTTTTTATCATTGTAAGACACTGTAGAATATCAAGAAAATATCACCATTTTTTTCATATTTTTACATTGTGTAATTACAGCACAGAAGAAGCAATATTGCTGCAATATTGCAGATTGCAATGTAATATTGCAGAGATATTACAGAAAAATTAACAACATGCCTGCAAAATGTCAGTAATATGCTTGTAATATATACATTGCTTTATTGATGAATTTCATATGATGATTTTTTAATCGATTTCAATTGATTCGGAATGGTTTCAATTAAAAAGAATCACTGCGATTAACTTAATCCTAATATATAATAAATGATTAACTTATCAAGCGATTGTATTATTATATTACACACACATGCTTTATCCTTACGAATAAATTTATCCTTCAGAATTAATATTATATTTATTAAAATATTTTGGTTTTATCATAAAAAATTGTTTTTGGAAAGCACATATCACTAGAAATGCAATTTGTAAAAAAATTAAAGTTAGTGAGATATATATATAGAGATAGTTTTTATTTTAGAGTCTTCATAAAAAATTTATCTAAATACATTACATTGCAATATTGCTAGAACATTTTGTTGCCATATAACAAAAAGCGGACTTAACATTGTTGAAATTTTGCAACAATGATTCAGCAACGTTTTGCAACCACCATGCAATATTGTAATATTTCAGTGAAATCATTCTGCAATGTTTCTGTATGGGTATAATAAAGATGATAAAATTTCATCTCGTCAAAAGATTGTCTCGAGACGTTGTGTGGCTTTAAAAATAGCACGTTAGTTTCTCGCGTGATTGCATAATTTGTCGCTGGCCAACATTTTAACCACTTTTCAAGGCCGTCTGTGTAAACGAGCTTTAACAAGATGCTCGCTGATTTTGCATGCACAAAGATCGCGTGAACGAAGCCAAGCTCTTTAGCAAAGCGAGATTATACTGGCATAATGTTCACACGCGCGCGCGAAGCTATGCACTCACGCAATCATGCATTATTAATTGCGAGCCAATTAAGGTATGTTACAATGGTACGTCATTATACGCATCCCAGAAAAAGGATTGCCGTAACCCAACCTTAATCGAAAATTATAAAAGGACTGTTCTCTGTCTTGATTAAGTCGTTACCCAGCGAAAATATAATCAGACTGATGATGGATCTCAGGTTCTCTCTCGAGGTTATCGAAAAGAGACATCCTTAATAACGATCCATTTTGTTTCAAACGGATTAATTAGACGAAATCAGGGACGTAACTGTACTTAAACGACGCGTCATTATCGGCGTATCTCAAATTCGTGGATGAGGTCCACTTCGCGAGGAGGTATCCAAACTGATTGTTCCACGCAAGTTTTTGTTCGCATCAACAGAACACGCTTTTGAAACGATGCCGGCGTATTGAATGTAATGATCGTCACGCTGCCCGCTTATCGACGATCGTTGAAGAGGAAAGACGAAGGACACGAGAAAAAGAAGACGACACGCCGATGTGCCGCAATTTATCCATTGCGCCAGTTTAGCTCAATCGCTCGAGTTCGTTTTAGTACGCACGATCTACTCGTTTGTGAACGCCGAAATTGTTCATCGTCAGTTCGCTGATACGAGTCTCTGATAAGTCTGATTTGCCGACAAAGTTAATGTATTATTTCGTACATGGTATACTTTAAGAAATTTGCACAAAAGAAGAGGCAACAAAGTGAGAATTTTGTTATAAATTTTTCTGTTACTTCATTTTAATTAAATATTATTCTAATTTTTTTCAAGCTGTTTAATGCGTTGGAAAAAGGTTTTCTTTTTTTTTTCCTTTTTTCACTTTAATTTATTTATTCATTAAGTAATGTAACTATTCTCTGTGGGTTAGAATATATGTACCTACTACAAATTTGTTTAGTGCAAAAATAAAAATTATTTTGTCAGCATAAAAAATATCAACACAATTCTGCCTTCGATATTCAATTCATCCAATAAGAACATATGTTATTAGAAACGTCTTACGTTTACGAACGTAGGAAAGGAATCCTTTACGTGTACAATAAAAGTGTAAAAAGTAAGAATAATAAATTGTTGGAAATAATGCAGGATGGAAGGTCAATTTCTAGCTTCGACAATACATTTCGATAACTCATGCTTTGTAATAAATGTAAATAATTCGCGATTCATTAAAAAAAATCTAAATGCCTCTAGTGATATACCTACTAAAGACGAGTTTTTGATTGGTAGAACAGCTCGACCTCACGGCTTTTGCGCAACCAAATTGCGTGGACAAACACTACTAATAGCCGGAAATTAGTTCCGTGAAACCCGACCGTGTATTTAGAGCAACGGTTCAATACATAACCGCGAGAAATTAGAAAAGACCATTTTTAATTGTTAGTACGCGATACATGTCGTTTCAAACTTTGTAAAAAGAATAAAAGAAACAACTAAAATATTCCTGCAATACATTTTTTTCTAATACTTTCTATAGTAAAATTGAATCATTTTACACGAGGTATTTTATAAAAATTAAATAACGATATAAATAATCGTGACAGAAAAATCCACAACATTTAATTTTTACGTCGCCGTTCTCAGGATATAATGTAATGATGCATGACGAAGATTATTACGAAGAAATTCAGTAAATAATTAAACATCGACAATATAATAATCGTGCATCAGACAATGAGGTTACACGATGATTCGAACGAACCTACGTGGCAAAATTTCGAAGGTGTGGCCGGTTCGCGATTTGCGCTTCATTAAAGAGCGCGAAAGAATTTAAGGGGAAGTAACGACGTGTGATGTATACATGTGTACGGGATGCTTTCGAATAAGCGTTTCGTGCGGCAGGAAGCTCACGGCAATGAAATTGCCCCGACGAAAGTAACGTGCGTCTAATTGTAAGAGAACGGGAGGAAGGGAATAATAATATCCGTCTGCCGTGCGCACGTTCCGCCTCGTCTCATTCGCTTTTCTTCTCCGATTGCACGCGTACGATCTACTCTTCATTAAAAAGGACCACTTGAGCTTAAAGATGGTTAATGACACGGTACCTTTAATGTCTTCACTCGGCTGCTCTTCCTCGTCTTTCACCGACGGTAACGCGCGAGAACCGTAGGGCTTTTTCCCCGGCGACCCTTGCACGAAATGCCTTTAAACAGACCGTTAAAGTAAACGAGCGCCTAATCCTCTCTTCACTAGCGCAAAAGCCTACGAAATATTTAGAAAACACAAGAACGTCTAAAAGATTAGAAGTTCTCTTATAAACGTTTTCCAGACGTTTGCGTTGTTTCTCTCTCTCTCTCCCTCCCTCAAATCCTTCCTACTGAAAATCCCATATTGGCGTTTTCGGATTTATCTCTTGACCGAGCTTTATTTCCGTTACAGGGCAAGTGCATTACGGATGCAATGCGCATAAAATGGCGAGACGTTATTGTAATTTACAACACCGTTTCGCTTGGCCAAGCAAGATCTTTCCGTACTCGATGCACTTATCAGAGCATACTTTAGAATTATGGCGGCAACGATTGCCTGAATGCACACGTGCGTTACACGTTTTGAACAAAAGGTCAAACGTAATAAAGAATAGGATCGTGCAGGACTGGATGTCTTTGAATCGTAAAGTTTTAGAAATGTAAAGGCGACATTAGCAGATTCCTTGGGACAAAGCAGGCATCAATCTATTTTCAACTCGATTAACGTAAACGATTTTTTCCATTTTTCTTGAAGAAGACATTATGATCTGATTTAGCCAGATATGAAAATCTTTTGGAGATTTCTAAATCATTGCTGTGCAATTTTGATATATTCATTTTTTATAAAGGAAAATCGCAAGTGTGTCGCCAGAAACATTAAAATGAAAAAATTTAGAACACTTTTGATAAAGAAAAACACTAGTATAATACGGCGAAAAAGTTTCGTCTGCTGATTAATCACATGAAAAGTATCAATCATTGTGATCTATTATAAGATAAATTATAAAACTTTTTTTATGCAAGAACTAATCGTTAAGTTTTATCTGCGGTCAATCGATAAATCTGAAGAAGAAAAAAGGGTTTGATGGGTATCGTTTCGACGGGGCGCATTGACGGAAGCGAAAGTTATTTTGAGGGCTTAAACGGGGTCATCTCGGGTCAAATACACGCAATATCGTTCACTCGAATAGATCGACCGGCACTTTCAACTGGTTGACAATTCATTTGAAGGATTCATCAGATTCATATTCAGATTCATATTCTGTGAATCGCAGAGAATAATTCCCCGTCGGCTTTTTCAATTAGACTCAGCGGCTATAAAAATAAGCTGCGATATTTTTATTTGATTTGAAGCGTTTTACTGAAGTTTTTTTAGATATTTCGTATCTTCATTATGTGCAAAATGTATGTACATTAAAAAGAGATGAATATTTTGCAAAATTACTCTTAAAATACGTATTTGAAATTCTAGCAATACGTTACTCTGTGTTTATACAAATGATGGAGTCATGCTCTCACGCAGTTTCCGACTTAGTTTATTGTTAACGTTAACGCGATGTACACTTACGTATTTCTCTCGCTCGAATTGTAGAAGGAACATAAATAGCTATTGGGAAGACATACCCGGAACTTGACGAACGGTAAAACATCGTGGAAAGTGGCACGTAAAAACGAAACAACGTACAAAAGCCGATTTTATTTGGGCGAAATGGCCTGGTAATGGCCAGTCATAAAATTCTCATCGCACACTCGTCTCTTGGACATAACAGACTCTAAGATTTTGTTTATCTCGAATTAAATGAATGACAATGGAGAATAAAGTTTGCTTTGTAATCACGAAGAAGAAACGTTGATTCACGGACATTTCTTGATGAGCTAATGACGTTAACTCTGTATAAGTTTGCATTTTATTAATTTTTTATTATTAAATTGTAAATATAAGTATAAGTAGCATTTAATGATATGAGTATCAAAATTTATTCATCCGAAATAACATTCAATAATTTCAAGATTTCTCTGATATAAATATCCTACATATTTCAGAAACTGTTAATTTCACTCCCTTAATTTCCGCATTATTATATCCATCATCACAATAACATAAGAACTATTTTGCTAAAGTATCTAAAAATTTAAGTAGATACAAACCTAAAAATAATCTTGTTAGACCATCGAAATAATTACGTAAAAAATTCAAGCATAAGCAATACTGTAAAAAATTTGGCCATTCTAGCAATTAGTTTGAGTGTCTTACGTAATTATGTAATTTATTTTGATGGCTCAACAGAATTATTTTCAAATTTGTATCTAATCAAATGTTTTAACAAAATCAAATAATCTTTCAACAAAATCTTTCGTCCTTTTTATCATTAAAAAATTATAATTATTCTTAAATTATTTTTATTAATTATTTTTCAATTATTTTTATAATATCTTTTCATACAAGATGATTTATTTAACAAAAATTTATTTAATTCTATCAGAAACTTGTATGGATATTCTCTGCCATTAAAGAATCGTTTGATTATATTCTGTATTCGTATAAAAAGATTAGCGAAACAAAAGGTTGCCTTTAAAAGCGCGAATAAATTATCTGGAAATATACTAAATGACTCTTTCGTCTGAATTTGTTCAGTTCTCATAGGAATATCCTTTGCCTGACTCTCAGCTTTTTGTTAAGAGACTCTCGCAAGTGACAGGATAACAGAGTAGTGGCAATAGAGAGATATTTACGTGATGAAGCTGGAGTCTAGAAGACGAAGGTGGTTTTGCGCGAGCGCATCGCTTTAATTTCGAGGTTGACTCACTTCGTGGTCAGTGAGTCACAACATTATTTATACATCATGCGGTTGCAGTACGCGGTCCAGCGGGATCACAGCCAGGCGCCTCGGATTGTTCATCCAAGATTTACCTGCTTAAAGAGGTCCAAGGATTTGTCAACCAGTGCCATGGCTCTCACCGTGCATAGAATTTGAGAATAATCATCTGCAGATACAATTTTATCAATACAAGTCTATTAATATGTACGAGTTGGTATACTATTAAATCCCATAATTCTTTATAATCGTATGTTTAGTGCTTAAAAAATATATATTTATTATTTATTATTGTTTATCGATATAGGTATATTTAGTTATTGCAATTAAATATTATCACTTGTCCTGGTGTTCGAATTGGATAGAAAATGTCTGCACAGAATGTAAGTGTCATTTACATAGAAGATAAAAATATGACTATTCGAAATACACGAATTTTCTCTTCGATGTGAAAAACCTCGTAGTAAAATCCCTTGCAAGATTTTCTCACTGTCAGAAGTTTTCGTATCCCACATACGGCAACGGTCGTTAGGACAAACGTAACAAAGTACATCGTCCATATGAGCCGTCCAAAGGGCATGAAAGACCGCCGCGGGCAAAAAGCGGGCGTTTAACGGGCGTCGCAATTTGTCCCGCCGACAAAACACAGGACCGGAATGCGTATTGTCCGTTCGCTGGATTATTCTTCTACCGCTTCAACTCCTCCTACCTCTGGTGCCTTCTCTCATCGGGAGGTGGATCAGAGGCGTTGATTCGCGAGCAAGAAGTCATTGAAATTTATTTCTGACCCAAGCGAGCGCGAACCGCGAAAAGATCGGAGATTGAATCGGTGTGTAATCTCGATAAGTTCTTTCAAGTCTACGGCCGGAATTCAGAGTTGTAAATAACTTTCAACCTTTAATTGAGAGTGTACGATTGATTATAGATTTATAGTTTGCATTAATATTTCGCACATTTCTGATTAAAAATTTATTATTATTTATGATTTATATGTAGTCTCTAATCTTCAAAATCATAATACGATAGATTCATCAAGTGACGCCTTGAATTAATTAAAATGAGAGCTTTAACATTTCGTTCAACCTCAGATATAATTATTATTTAAAAAATATATATATATATAAAATATATATATATATTTAAAATCTGATTATTTAATAATTTATTATGGATAACCATAACTGTTATATGATAAAAAGTATGTTAGAAGAAAATTATGACATGTTAAATGTTCGTAAAATACATATATAGATTTTACCAAATAGTGATTAAAATCCACGATTCAATCTGAGATAATTGAAATAATAAATAATTCATAAATCAACGTTTTACGAAGTAAAAAATATTTGAACACTGAATCTTAAAAATTAATAGTATATAGATTGACGAATAATTAGAGATAAGAAGAGATTTATAAAATTGTGATTTGCCAAATGATGATCGATGAATACCATGATATAGCACATAGTAAGGGTAATATCTAACTATTTTAATCTATATAAAGTTTCTTTTATCTCTTTTTTCCTCGACGACTATAATTCCTCCTTCATCGCGATGCGCGAATACCCGAAAAAGATCAGCGGTACTTACATATAAGTGGACAGGATGATCAACGATGACTCCCAGTATCTTTCGCATAGCTGCGAGAATTTCTCGAACATTGTCCTGTCGGTCCCGTCTGGCAATGGTATTTCCATTCTCGCGCGCGCCGACAAACGACGATCCCGGACTCATCGTACGTCGCACTCAAGATCCCGCCAATTCCCAAAAAGGGTGAAAGCATCAAGAATGAAGAACGAGGGAGAAGCACGAGGATGAAGTGGTGGAGAAGGTGGTGCAAAACGTGCGCGGCAAACTTCGGTTGGTAGAAGACGAAGAGCACGAATAAAACGGGACATAAGGAGGGGACAGCTTACACAGGAGGTTCCACAGAAGGATGGCAAAAGGGGACGAGGATTTCGTACAAGGCTCTGCTTTCAGGCTGGGTCGTCGAGGTCGCGATTGTCCTCTGCTTTGATAGCGCGCAGGACTTAACTTTTAATCGATGCGTTTTTGCCGACGACGACGACGACGACGACGACGACGACGACGACGACGACGACGCAAAGGCGAAAGCGACCCGCCAACGGAGACAACAACATCGTGACTTTATCGTCCTGCCTCGACCATATTTTATTGTTACCGATTGTTCCTTCGTTTTTGCCCCTCTTCACCCGGCGGGACGCTTTTTTGCCTCTAAGAAGTTCTTCGTCTCCAGTCTTTTTTTTTTTTGTATCGCTCACTGTATCTGCCGAATTGTCTCTTTGTAGATTTAATAAAAATCAAACGTCATGGCAATGCAGCAAAATTTACAATATGACAATTTCGATCGAATTTTATTAAAATTGAAAATTAATGCGAAAATGACTTTATAAATTTTAGTCTTCCATTATTATTGAGTCAATAAATCACCCATAATAATAATAAGGAATATTCACTTGCGATAGAAAGTATATTGTCTACAAATCTCGCATCAAATAATAACGCATCAAACCACACCTTTATTTTATTTGGTGAGAAAGAGAGTGCATCGGAGAAAGGTCTGAAAGGCGAAACATCTGGCAACAATCAACGCGAGAGCCGCATCTTTGAAATGTCGGTAGATCGCGAGAGAGAGAGAGAGAGAGAGAGAGAGAGAGAGACTGGAGGGGCGACAAAAAACATATTAAGAAGTGCTGTTGAATTGGATCGCGGCAAAAAAAGGACGAACGCGAATGATGTGTCCGCTGGAGGATGCGCGAAAGGGAGGAATGCGTCCAGCGGTGAAAGGTCCGCCGAGTGATCCTGATTTTTATCCTGATATTCCTGATGCGAACATCACATTTACTGGCTCGCGCGAAAACATGAAGAGAACCCAACATTCCACACGATCTGCGGAATTATCCAAATACACATTGTACGTAGAGGAACGAAAGGACAACCAAGAAGCGCGACCTTTCGCTGTCGCCCTCGTAACCACGAGATCGTTAAATCGTAACACTCGCATAATGCTAAGAGCATTTGTTTGTTACAAGACATTCTAAATCATGTCTTGCCGAAATAAAACAAAACATGAAAATATCCTAAATATATATACACATATATATATATATTTTTTTAATTAAAATTATAAATAAAAAATTTAATTTATATATATATATATATATATATATATATAAATTAAATTTATTAAATTAATGTTTATTCTATATAACGTTTAAATAAAGAATAAAAGATAAATAAAAATTCAATCATGTAGAGATCTGCGAGACTTAGACATGGTAATGACCATGTAAGCGAATACTGATCGACGCATAAAGCTTCTAATATCTTCTAACATTTACGAGATACTTGTTCATTTTTTATGAGGCTTCTATACATCTTTTGTTTCGAGAGCAATTAACAGCAAGGCAATCGCGATGATCGACAAGTGAACGCGTAAAACCGAAACGAGCCATTATCTGCCAACGGCAATCGACACAAAGAACATTAACGAGTTTCTATTCGATAAGATGACAACCACCCACGGATATTCAGGGGCTTGACCTTTGTTCGTGGTAGCGATAAAAAAGCGACATCAGAAACGAGAGAAGACGTTGATGCGGTTGCGCGTGTGTATTTATGTGTGTATTTACGTGTGTATTTTACACATAGTATATTTATATAATCATAATATCAGTTGTATTTAATACATATGAATTACTCAGAATAAGTATATCGCAGTATAAATTATAGGTATAATAATATTGAAAGATTAAGCTATACATAATTATTCGATGTTATTTAACTTGCCAAAATCTCATCTAAGATTTTGATTACAAACAGAAAAAATGGTATTATTAAAATATCTAAAAATTTAACTAGATACAGATCTGAAAATAAGTGTTGGAAAACCCTCTCTGAATAATTATATTTAACAACAAGTTGGTTGTTAAAATGTCAAAATTTTTTGCAGTATTCGTCATGTTTCCTACATAATTATTTTGATTTAATATTATTGTTTTCAGAATTTTGTATTTTATAGTTAAATTTTTAGATACTTCAACAGAATCCTATATATATGTATAAGTACCTACAATAAATGTATAAATCTCGATAAATTCATTCTATAATATATTATATCTCAGAAGATAAAAATTGTATTTTTTTTTTTACTGATTTTATGACATCAATCAATGTGTTTTCTTAAAGATGTATTATATCCATTTTTTTTATTAATAGTTAATGAATTTATGGCGTATTCAATGACTCATTGAAAAGATGAATTCAAGTTCGAATCAAAGTTTACGTCATGCACACGTTTACGTATGATTTTCGAAAGCACCAAACGTCAATCAAACGCGTGATAGGAATAAGGCAACCGTCGACACATTGTTTTAGCGCCATAAAAGCAGATGCATTAAAGTCTCTGCACACGGTATCGCACATATCACGCGCGCACTTCTGGTTGTAAGAGAAGACATTCGGCAAATTTCTATCGATTACATCTTTTTTCTCACATAGATGAAGAAATTAATCGCTAATATATTATATAATCAT
>Ga0157363_1007434_pt1 | contig 10380 bp, 4 predicted proteins | sample AttsexASBM1_FD_111477 | JGI IMG/M metagenome (GOLD analysis project Ga0157363, IMG submission 111477) | Fungus gardens microbial communities from leaf cutter ant in Ribeirão Preto, State of São Paulo, Brazil - Atta sexdens ASBM1 | ecosystem: Host-associated > Fungi > Mycelium > Unclassified ...
ATTTTGTCAGCTTATACCGAGTGTTCTTGTTATTTCGCACTTTTAGGAGTACTTCCCTATGGCAAAAAGAAAGAGGAAATAATCCATCTCTCGCGAGTTGCGAAACTTTTCGTATCTTTCGTGCGCCGAACTCGCGACCGACGAGAAATTTAAGACATGTTTTATTTGCGACCTCGCCGAAACCAGCCGAAAGCAAGACAGCAGTTTTTTGTGCGGGAAACATAATTGCAGAATTTCCCGGAAGGACAACTTAAAATGGATAAATTATGATAGTGAATAAGCAGAGATAAAATAAAATTTTGCTTTTAGTAATATTTAATTTTTTCCAGAATATACTTACAAATATATGAGCAATTTATGTAATATATTTTTGTAATATATATTACATTGTAATATATTTTTGTAATAAATTTTATAATAAAGTATTTTTTGTAATACTTTTTTGTAACAGAAAAGGGTATGAAATATACGATTTTTTAGTTAAACTTTGAAAATAGAATTATTTGAAATTAATGAATTAAATAGTACATATTTTTGAATGGATAATAATGTTAATCTTTAGAGGGAGTTTATTAAAGTCTTGCAGAGAGAGAGAGAGAGAGAGAGAGAGAGAGAGAGAGAGAAAATTTTTTTAGATGAAGTTTCATATGATTCATTATTACTTGCTTCAAAATGTGATATTGTTTCAGCATCACTATAATGGCTGTTTCGTTCTACATAAAGGTTAAATCAGGATAATTACAACAGTATTTATAATACTTAAACAAAGAGAAATTTTACAAAGAAAATATATATTAGAGAGATTAAATCCTTCAAAGCGTAAATTCTGTACACACCCCTTTACTTTTATATATAATAAATTACCACAAACAGAATTAAATTTTATTGAAAGATTATTTTATTCCAATTAACACATTGTGGGATTTAAATATGTTTCCTAAATATTTAATGAAATATTTAGGGAACATATCATTTCTTAAGTATGTATCTAATGTTTTATAATAATATAAGAAGCATACATAAAATCAACATGACTACTTACGAGTTATTATATAACATATACACTGTTAAATCTATAGTGTTAAATTTAACTTAACGTGAGTTAAGTTCTTCGTTACTGCTTCCATTAAATATCGTTATTTTTTACCAAAACGATAATTAAATTTAACACTATAGATTTAACAGTGTAAATTAAAATATACATATACAAGTTGCTGTCGTAATGTAAATTCAAACAGACAAATTAAATCAATATTAATCTGTTTGATTAATAAAACTAAAGTATCCGACATATTCCGATCATTGAGCAAATATAACGTTTGATAATGTTTATATAGTGCAATTTTAAAATATTACGGGCGTGACGCATTTCTGTCGTTTTTCTCGGCGATGTGTTCCCAGATAATCAGTAAATAGGTAAATACTTGAGTCGTGTGAGCACAATCGATCGAGCGAAGTTTATTTAGCGTTTATCGAAGCCGGACTGATCGTCTTAGTGAGCACTGCGTAAATATTTACCATTTACGTGGCCGTGCTTGTCCTCCGCGTCACTGGATCAATCGATCGATCTCTCATATGGGAATATTCCTTTCGTTTTTATTGCAGCTTAAGAACCGAGCAGCCTAGCGGCCTGGACACTGGCGGAGTCCGGCTGGAGCTGAGTAAGGCCCTCGATCTCTGGGCCAGGAATTCGAAGCTCACCTTCCAGGAGATCAACAGTGACCACGCCGACATTCTGGTCTACTTCCACCGGTAAGTTTAAATTAACTTTAATTGAAACTTCATTTAATTTAACAATCTACTTATATGTGCATATTTTGTACTGTATGTGTATGTATTTTGATATTTTAAGTGATTAATTTCACGATTGAAATTGTTTCAACGCTAAAAATATATTCACGTTAAGCAAGAATGACATTTCATAATGAATATTTTGTTATTGAGTAAAATTTTGGGGGGGGGATTAATTAATTCACTATTATAATAATAATAAATCACTATTATAATAATAAATGAACAATAATTATTAAAGCATTATTAGAATGCCTGACATTTTAATAATAGATCTGGACACAGAGATAATCCACGAAACGCATAGCTTCTGCAATACACAAAGTAACTAAAATATATATAAACTGTCTTTGTAATTGTTAGTGCGTAAATAATATATTTATATTTAAGATATAAGATATAATTCGCAAACAATTGAAATATACTCACAAACTGCAAACGTTTCGACTCTGCATTTGACAATGAGTCCTCTTCAGTATGGAAGTCAAGTACAAACTAGAATTCGCAGTTTATGATTTCCGCAACTGAAGAGGATTCAAATCCAGAATTGAAACATTTACAGCTAACTTTGTTGATATTCCAATTGTTTGCGAATTAATGCTTCATAAATACAATATATTATTTACTTATATTTGATTTATTTTTGAAATCACAAAACTATTTTTTTATTTTAAACTATTATATACTATAATAATTTAAATTAGCTAGTTTTGGTATTTGACAGTGATAGAAACTAGGTTTAATTTCAGATTCTAGACAGAATTTTTAGAAATTCCAGCAGTGGCATATTCGAAACTATTTACATCGTATGTGAAATAAAATAGTAACGCGACTTGATGCCATATAATTGTGTAAAATCGCAAACTTGCGATAGATATTAATTACTGTTCTATTTATTCGAAATAATTTTTATTTCCCCGTTATATTTTTATGAATAAATATTTTCACATTTCATTTTGTTTTAACTTTATTTCATAGCTCAAAAATATTAATCTGACTATAAAGTTTCAACAACAGCTTTTTCATTTTCATTTCAAAAAAATCAAAATTTTTTAATGTATAAAATAACGAGTCAGCTTATTGACTATACAGTATATTCGAACAAAGCAGTAAGATTAAATTCGATGATAACTGATAATTTTGTTGGCAGAATGCCAGATAATATTCGCGTTGCGCATTGTTCAGGGGTTATCATGGAGATGGATACCCATTTGATGGCAGAGGTCAGATCCTCGCTCACGCATTCTTCCCTGGCAAGGATCGCGGTGGAGACGCTCACTTCGACGAAGAGGAGATATGGTTGCTGGAGGACGAGAGCAACGAGGAAGGTAAGCAAATCAGAATTTCTCCGATGGTCGTGCCTCAAATTATTCAAATCCCTCGCGCGAGCAATTGGAATATATGAACTCAGATGAAATAGCAAATATTTGAACGATGAGGCAAAAGAGAACGGATAAAAACTGGTTACTCCTAATAAATATTGTTTACTCCAATCTTTTGTGGCGGATGAACTATTTATTCAAGCTCTTTTTGGAGAGTCTGCTCGAATTGTTTGAAGGATTAAAATACTTCAAGTGTTACGTGAGTTGATTAATCATTGGTTTGATTAATCATATATTTTTATAAATATTTGAACTCTCTCTCTCTCTCTCTCTCTCTCTCTCTTTCTCTCTATCTCTTGAAATTCCCAACATTTTGCATGTCGAACTTCTCTCGCATTATTTCAAGGCATAGACTTTCGCGATAATAATTATCCAAGCCGTGTTTTGGTAGCGCGCCAACTCGGTCATCTGATATAAGGCGCGGTCACGCCTGTAGGAAAGAGGGATAACTCCAGAAAGCGGTCCTTTCAATTCTATCGAGACAAGGCATTATATCATCGAATCAATATAAAATGCCGAACGACTTTTTATATAAAGGTATTCATGAGCAGCGTACGTGAGCGTCTGAAGAATTGTTTGTAAGCTTTCTTTATCGATTTTATCGATGTATTTTCTACCTCTTTTAATGCAATAAGAATTGTTTTGTCTTGAATTTCTCAAACAATGGCACACGATACATGCCATTTGCCAATATTAATTATTACAGCGCAGCTTTATATTCGACAGATTCGATTCTAGCACATATTTCCTCTCTTTTAATGTAATTAAAATTAAAATTTCGAATTTTTCAATTACATTATATTACCAAATATATGTTTGAAAATTAAATGGATGATTGCTTAATTATTTTCACGAGTCTTTTCATATAACTTTTTTCTCTTTATACACAATTAATTAAAATTAATTTTTAATTAACATAGGTAGCCGAATAATTTAATATAAATGATAAATGACGTATAAAATAATAGTTTAAAATTATTAAAGTCAGGTTTTATTTTAATATCTTTAAAAAATTTGCGTGTATAATGTATACATATATTTGTACAATTAATATATAAATATCCTTATAACTACACATTATCATTGTACAAGATTTTTCGAGTGCTGATGCTTAATACATTACGCTTTTCTTTTCTTCAGCAAATCGAACACTTCGATTCATTATTTTCTTTAGCCGCGTTTCGATGTATCAATTCAAACAATTATCGACAATAGGAGTCTGTTTTCTGTAATTGACTTCTTGTTGCACTTTTCATCTTTTCTCTTTTTCTCTTAATGTTGAACGATGCAAGAAGTTTAACTAAAAAAACAAGCCTAATTCCTAATGAAAATTAACAAGAAAGTGCAAACCCAGAGAGAGAAAGAGAGACAACCTGTTGGAATGATTAACGATGTTTCCTTAACAGGTCGGCAACCGCGTGTGCGTTTAATTAGCGCACAATTGAGACGACGTGACGATGCTGTAGGCGAAAGCCAGGAGAAGATAGACAGGGTTGAGAGAGAGAGAGAGAGAGAGAGAGAGAGAGAGAGAGAGAGAGAGCCGATTTCTCGACGCAAGTTGCGAGGATCCACTATGTCCCTCGTGCTTCCATCAAGATTGCTTAATTGCGTAATTCGCGGCATGAATCACTCCATGATTACAACCTCGTAATTGCAACAGTTAGCCAAGTGACGTGCCATAGCGCAATAGTTAAAGCTGCTGACTATCTCCCCGTTTACGCGTTACAATATTGTGCATTTGATTCCCCTATAGTATATCCTGCTGATATTTGTAATTACCTACTCACTTACATTACAATATGATGTTTTTATCTTTTAATAGCTATTGTAATATATTGTATTTAATAAAAGATATTTATTAATGTATGTTATGCACATAATACACAGCTAGTAATTATTGATATTATTAGAAGTTCTATTTTGTTTATAAATTACATTTCATCGCGACACGAATTTTGTATTTTTTTATGTATTATAAGTATATATCATAAATATATTACTAAAATTATATTAAAAGGATTATTATCTTTTATAGATATCTTTCATCAAACATTAATTAATTTTGATACGGCAATTTTCTTTTGTAGAAAGACAATTATACATGTCAGATTAATACGTATTAATTAATTAACACAGGGCTTTAAAGAGCTTGATTTATTGTTCCGTGTTAAAATGGGAACTTTTGTTCCCGGCAACCATTTAATTATTTCTCATTTCCGTTGAGTAAGTTTTATTCCGTTGATTTATTACCGGGAAGAGTAGTTAGTACAAAATAATTAGAGACGATTTGTATACGGCGGTTGACAATTTATCGCAGCAGAAAAGATGGCGTGAAGTATTTCGGTCGATAAGCTCATCCCCGTGTAAATCGAGCACTACAACAAAAGTCCGTCATTTCATTTCTGCCGTCATGGACACTTCTATCGTCGTCGTTGCAACGTTCCTGCATAATATGTTTCCGCACTTTCTTCGCACCATACTCTCTACCCGGGGATTTCAAGCAACGGAGAATGAACATCGTGGAATACAATTCGAAGTAGCAGCTTTTTCCCCCGACGAGAACTAATTTGCTCGAGCAAATCCGCTTTAGCAAAAATAAAACTGCTGCAACGCAAGAAGTTGGTTGCAACGAAGAATGAGAAGTCTTAAAAGCCTTCCCGACTTTCATAATTTACAAAAGAATGATAATAATATGTAGCTCTCAGGTGATAATTTTCATAATTTTGCATTTCAACTTATTGCTTAAACAATATTGAATTTTTTCTAAAAAATGGTCAACGGTATTATGTATTTGTATAATCAGAATTTTACTTTTCATAATTAATTTCAAGCGAATGAAATTTTACGGAATCGCAAACGAAATTTTAACTACGAAGATTGGCGGTAGAAAAAGCAGGAAACACTCCGGAAATGGAGATAGCACAGATTGAATAAAGATATGACTGTGAGCGCGTATTTCCTCGATATTATAAAGAAGAACCGAAAAACGTTTTTAATTGAAAAGTTCAAAGCTTTATCTAAACGCAAATTTTTTTCTCCTCGTTAACGGAGATTCTCTTGGTCGGACACTTGAAACTCTCGCGTTAACTTGCGCGTTAAACACTTAACGTGGTTAAAGTTCATTTTACGTGCTCTCGACTACGAGTCGGGGAATTTTCTCTCAGCGAAACTTTAATCGAAACTCTTAATAACAACATCGTTGGCCTTATCGCCGGCGGTGATAACGACACGTCCGCCCCTCCTGTAATTCTCTCTGCGTCTTGCAAGCGCGGCTTTTAGCACTTCGTAAAGCCGCGACTAATTTTCTCATCCCGAAAGAGGAGGTTGATTTAATTACCATCACGTCCCAGCTATTAATTAACCATATTAATTAATCGGACTATTCACTATTTCACTATCAAAAGAGCGAACTTTGGCACGATTACGTGGTAAATTATTATTTGGGTCCGATTCTCCAATGCTCGAATCTTGATTGGCGTCGTTAATATTGCGCCGACTTAGTCTCTGGCGCAGTCGGCCGCATTCATAGTGCACATTAGCATAATTATAACCGTATGTTACTGTGACACCGTCACAGGAGTTCTCTTTCTCTCATTTTCTCTCTCTCTCTCTCTCTCTCTCTCTCTCTATCTCTCTTTCTTTTTTGCCATTATTAACTATTGCATGCGCTCAAACAGTTAATTTCGGCAGGGCGAATTAGCAACGAGATGTTATGATGTTGTTTCGATATAATTATTTTATTCGAATGTTTAACAAAAATATTTAAGAAAAAAAATACATTTTTTTCAATTTCTTTTTCTTTAATTTCCGTATAATATAAACAGTAAATGTTTATACAAGCGAATAGTCAAAAATAATATATTTCATATATATATATATATATTTAAATTCTACAATCAATTTAATTTTGCTTACAAGATGCTTTAAAAGTTGAATACTAAAAAATTATTACTACAGTTATGAAAAATGATAAAAATTAAATTTTAATTGAAGAGATAAGTAATGTAAGTAATTTGAAAGCACGAAAAAAGACTCCAAAGGAAATGATAGCAGTTCTGACACGTATACAAGATCTTGCTAAACGGCGAGTTTGATTTTGATAAGAGTGTTACTGAGAGTTGATTTTTTCGTTGACTAAGCCAAGAGAAACCTTTTGCAGTATCGATGTATCGTGGTTAAAAGAATTACAGCACCGTCGACTGCGTAGAATATTTCGGAGGAAAGTTTTGCAGAAAAAAATTAAACTCCTCCCCGCCGCCTCCCCGCAATGTCATTTTTGCTTGCATTCCCTTCTCTCTCTCTCTCTCTCTCTCTCTCTCTCTCTCTTGCTCGCTTTTTTTTTTATCCCCAGAAAGTTTAGAATTCGTGAGATTCACGAAAGTCACGAAAAATTTTATAAAATTCATGCACGTTTGTCAGGCACTATAATTATTAGAACTAAAATCGAAGAAGAATTATAATACTCATGAGAAAGGGAAGAAATGTATTATAATGAGAAAATAAAATCAAATCGATTGAAACGATTAATGTAATACGTTCAATCCGATTACTGTTGGTAATCTTCATAGAGCAAACTTTCTTCAGAGGAACGTTTTATTACAGCAAAGTGATTCGCAAACCATTTGCATGTAAGTTTCTCGCAGTTTGCGAAGACAATGCGACTGAATTCACTCGTGCAAACGTGACATCAGTGACGTGACATTAGTAATTCATAACTGACAACTGCGGTTGTGGATGTCACTCGCAAATCGGTTACATTTGTTCTCCGTCCAGGACATATATCCCCATCCTCCCTCTCTCTCTCTCTCTCTCTCTCTCTCTCTCTCCTTCCTTCCTTCGAATGAGGTTAATTTACAGCGACGGCCACTTCGCCATTAATTGCGTTTTCCTAACGAGAATTATTAACTGTTGGCGTTGTAGGGTGATACCACTTGCGATGATCATTTAGATTAATGGTTTATGAGTATTCGCTGATCAGAGTCGAGGATAACTAGACAAATAAAAAATAAATAAAATATCCATCTTAGATATTGAAGTGACGATCCTTTTTATATAAACAATTTCGTTAAGGAGATTTATTTGAGGGGTAAAAGTATCTTTCTCTTTTTACATATAAAAAGTAGGCAAGGATGCTATTTCTTTTGTAATGCTTTTATTCGTGGTCCCATATTAATTAACTTTTACAATATTATATTATATAAAATGCGTCAAATAATTTCTCGTACATTAGAATTTTACACGATACAGAAGTCGCGTTGTCCCGTTTTTAGTCGTCTTTCTGCTCATTTAACTCGCAAGAGATGAATACGGCGTGAAAGACTTGAAGAAGAAACAATCTCTCTCCGGAATATAACATAAGTTTCTTCGTTGCGCGTTGTAGTGTAATGTGTACTCATCATCCTAGTAATATTTTTGATACAGAGAAAACTCTTGATCGGGATTCCAGGATAATGTGCGTAAGTCGGATCGATGATAAACGATAAACGCTATTTCGAGCAATTGTAGTCTGGTTTTATTGCTTTGTGTTTCAAAAGCTTGCACGATAAAAACAGAAAATCACGAATAGATATCCTCAGTAATTCGCAAACACCTTTATTCATGTTATGTACGTTTTATACTTATCGCTTTATGTCGCCTACGAGGTTTTATGTCCATACGCTTAAACGAATGATGATATTTCATGTGCGATAGCTTTGAACTGGATCTGCAACAATTGCGTTAAATCTTTTATAGAAAAATTATAAAGAGAGATATTGTAAATTTTGATTACTTACTCTTGGAGTTATTTGCTTAGCAACAAAGTATAGATTTGCACTTAGGTAAATACGAATTCTAATAAATCTTAAATCTTAATCTTTTGTTGAATATTTTAAATATATACATATAGTATATAATTTTTTATGGCATACATATATATATATAAATTATATATATTTTTATATAAATATTTTATAATCTTTTAGAGATTTTTCCTTTTGCAACGAGACGAATTTATAAGTAATTACATAGTTTTTATAATGGTCGAATTTTTCAAAAATTAATGGCTAGGAATTTTTTGCCAAGTTTCAGTAACAAAATACCGTGGATTTTTCTCGGCAATGCAAGCAACGATTCGCTATACTATCAATTTTTCTGGTGACAGCAACTCTCCTCGAATCGGCGATCGCTTTACGATCCTAACCCATATCTAGAAAAGTAGTTCCTCGATGTGGGTTGGAATCGAATCAGAGCGAAACGAAACGAAATGAAATAAAGGCGGAGATTCCGCGGCGGTGGTGACGGCAGCGGTGGCAATTCCCGATGCAATTGCCCGGAAAACTCAACATGTGAACACGAAAAAGTTTCGATACGCTTTTCTCTACTACCATGACTTAGTGTCTTTGGAGGTAGTAAAGAAAATAAGGATAAAGATATCAAAGATAAAACTACTTCGAACATTTTTATCAAAAGACACGATGTAGAAATTGATTTTGAAATAATGCAGAAAAATGCATCTCAGTTACATTAAATTTCAGATGAATGTTGCTATTTAAATAACTTTATAAAAAATTATGTCCCTAAATATATTATTTTGTTCTTCGAAAAACATTATATTGATGTTACAGTTGTTTCATAACGATTTCGTTTTTGCCTGCGCGAAATATTTGCCAAAGTTCAATGTGTTCTTGCAAATCTGTATACAGCTCTTGTCTTTCATACTAAATAAATATTGCAGTTAACGCGAGGCACATCTTACAAATAAAACTGAGGCATTAGATATGTAGATATTCTCATCTACCATCTTGGTTCCTCTTGATTGATAGGTTAAAGTACACTCAGTAACAAAAATAAATGTTAAGAAGAGCTCAAATTTTAATAAAAATACATGAAATTGCGTTTTCGCAATTTCATGTATTAAAAATAAAGATTTAAAATAAAGAAAAAAGTATCGCTTCACAAATTGAGATATTAAAATCGACGACTCGATCATTCGACTTAGAAAATTTGTTATAATAGTGATTTATTATGCTTTAAAAACATAAATTCTTTGCTAAAGTAGTGAATTTGTGTTTTTAACGCAGTGAACCACTGCTGTGACAGATTCTAATAATCCGAATAGTCGTCGACTTTCGGATTAATATTTGCAGAGCAGAGTGACACTTTCTTGTCAAAGCTTTATTTTTACGCGAAAACGCATCGATTCAGTATATTTTTATCAAAATTTGAG
>Ga0157363_1007435_pt1 | contig 10380 bp, 4 predicted proteins | sample AttsexASBM1_FD_111477 | JGI IMG/M metagenome (GOLD analysis project Ga0157363, IMG submission 111477) | Fungus gardens microbial communities from leaf cutter ant in Ribeirão Preto, State of São Paulo, Brazil - Atta sexdens ASBM1 | ecosystem: Host-associated > Fungi > Mycelium > Unclassified ...
AGAGTTTCCATAGATTTTTATCTAACAGATCTAGTATATGACTCTGAAAAAAGTCCAAAAGTTGTATAGAAATACTATAGCAAATACTATTTTCCACAAGTTTAGCAAGTTCTCATACTGTCTTAATTTTGTTTCTTATTAATACTATAGCTATATTCAAGTTAATACACTCATTGTTATAACTCGAAAGTATGGACAGACATTTAGGGTTAGGGTTAGGACCTATAGTTGATTATTAGTCTATGGCTAGAGAGAGATACAGGCATGTGACTAGGAAGTCACATGATATTATGTCATAGGCCTGGAGTAGTCTAGAGCAGTCTGGAAGGACTTATGGTCTAGAAGGATCAGGAAGAGTCTAGAGTAGGAGTTAGGATTAGAGATGACATCAAGAGACAATGGTTCCTCATGGTGTACACATGGTGTACACATGTACAGTGGAGATTAAGGAGTATGACGTCAGGGCACATGTACATAGCATGGTGGCCTTATGGTGGATGAGTAATAGGACATGAGGATAATGTATGGACTTTAGGATAGGAGTAGCATAGTCATAGCACAGACCAAGAACATAAGTATATAAGTAGAGATAGATCCTGTAAAGAGTTCTCTATTGAGTTCTCTTGTGTAAACCCTATACAAGGTTTTTCTCCCAAACCAACACTAAGGTTTCTGAGTTGTAACATCATGCTTGTGTGAAAGTCTACAGAGTTTGGATAGAGTTTGCAATAAAGTATAGGAACTCCAACTAGAGATAAAGAGTGTAGACCTTTGAAATAATCTTGGCTTTAGCTTATATACTATATCTCTACTTGTTATAAGAAGGTTACAATTTTAGGCCTAGAATATTATAACTTAAGTTGAAAGGGTTAGAATAAAAGTGGACTTGTACATTAAGTGACACAAAATAACTTAATGAAGTTCCTACTATAAGGGCTCTAGCTTTTATACTACTAAGGATAGTCTATACATTCTTTTAGCTATTTTACTCTAAAGTTTATATCTCATTTATAAGATGATTATACTTTTAGCTTTCTAATTTTAGCTTCTTTCCCACCATCAATGTTATATGTGTGTGACATGTGTGACTGTGACATCACACTAATAACCCTCCTTCTAAGTCCAAACATGAAAAAGAAATAAAATAAAAAAGAAATTAAGTCTATGTTTGCTAATCCTGATATGAGAACCCAGAGTCAAAATATTGTTAATTATTAGACTGGAGAAGTATAGAGTATCTACTAGTCTTATATACTAAGATAGTGTCTAAAACACTTGGAAACTCAAGTGGAGGAAGTTTAAGACTACTAAAATAGTTTCTACTATTAGTAAGGTAAATATCTCTGTCAAGTACTATGAAGTTACTAATGTTCAATCAGTTTGATCTATATATAGAGCTTAGACTTTGGTGTGCACAAAATCCAATACAATAAACAAGAAGTATAGTGTTTTACATTAGAATTGCTCTGTTATAGAAAACTTGATGAATTAGAGTTTGAACTATGATATATTGTCAATATAGTAAATGTCTATATCAACCTCAGTTACTGGCATATGTATTTTAAGAAATCTATATCCATTATTATTCTGAAATCCAACAAATCTTTGTATAATAACCCTAAAGCTTTTTGGCCTATTATTTTCTTAACATGTTAGGCAAATTAATTAAAAAGGCAATTAGTAACAGACTACACATTGCTTCATTCTCTCTTACCACCATCTTATATAGTAGTATCTATAAGAGAATTAGTGAATATATTGTTTTCCACTTCATTTACTGCTTTACAACCTATTCCAATAGCTTAATTACCATCTAATATAGACATGAACATGGACATTGACATGATCAGAGAAATACCTGCTTTCTCTAGCCAAATCAGCTTCAAAGAGTCTTCAACTCACTCAGCTATATCATCAACTCTATATCATGAGAGAATAGAGATACAGAACAACCTCCTGAATGAAGATATTCAGAAACCAGTCAAAGCTTTGAACTTTCCTATGTCTTAAACAACAAACAAGAATGTAATATAGTTAGAAAGGCAATTGACAACAGTCTTCAAGAGAGGGTATAATATGTTCACAATAAAGTACTGGCTTTCAACAGCATGCCTAATCTACAAGATAAGAATGTTACTAATAATAACAATAACACATGTCCTCCATAGGAGGTTTTCAACATCTAGCTATTATACAATATCAATCAGGTGATGAAGCAAGATTCTTAGGATGGTAAATTTTATCCTATTTTGTTACATAATGTATTAGAGCATCTTCCTTCAGATTCTAAGAACATCAAAGAGATATTGTGTTGTATAACCAAATATATCAAGAATAAGAGTATCAATCACAACAAAGCTAACAATATTCTAGATCTCAGTAGTTTGGATAAAGTGGCCTAGAATTTAATTTCTGTAATTTATAAATCAGGCTAGAACTCACTTGCCACTAACAAAGAAAACAGAACATTTAGACAACAGGTTATGTCTAAATTTACCCCAAAGATACAAGAAACAAAAACTACTTCCAAAAGTGACAAATCAACTAATAAGCCCATAAGCTTTGTAAAATTATCTCTACTAATCTCTGCAAAAACTTCTAAGGAAGTCATGGAGATATCCAAGTTCTTCAAAAAAGATACCAAACCAACAGAGAAGAAAGATACCAAGAAATTATATACACAAGCTTTATCACCTAAGACTAGCAAAATTTTGAAAATCAAGAAAACCTTTCTAAAACTACCAGCAAATAAAATTGACAACATTCACAAAATTATCAAGAGTGATAGTAGTCAAAGCCTAAACTAAATATGATGACAAAAGGTTCCTCTAGAAAACAAGTTATTATTCTTATGAGTAATAATAATAAAGCAAAGTTCATAGAATTATTCAGTGTTTATATTACTAACCTCAACAGAGCTCTGAAAAACATCAAGTTGGAAATCATGGCAGACTTCATTTGTATGGACTAAGCAGGTATTACTATTGTAACTAACAAAGTTGCCTTACCTCTCAATCTTCAAACAATTGAGAAATACATCAAAAAAACCAACCATATTGACTTAGACAAAGTCAATACTCCTTATTTATCACAATCAAAATCCTATTTGAAAATTATAGATATTCCCTACTTGTTGGAAAATACTAACACCCCTATTTTGTCAGATATAGTTAAATCAATCATCAAAAACAACTACATTTTCAACAACACTGTGGTTGCTTCAAAACCACAAGTTATCAAAGTATCACCCAAGTTAGATATGGCAATCATTTAATTGGACATATGGGATATCTAAAGTAGCAGTAAGGCAAAAGGACTTATTAACAGGTATTTCAATATAGGAAATCACATTCCTATCATTTAAGGTGCAAATATGAATCTGGAAGTCTTCCAATGCAAGAACTGTTAGAAATGGGGACATGTGACTTTTTCATGCAAAGCTCAAGGGTCAAAGTGTGTCAAGTGTAATGGACCACACAAGACTAAACACCACTGTCAATTTGCTTGGTATTGCAAGGCTAACTTCAAGACCAACCTACTGAGGCTCAAGACAAAATAGGGCAAACTGTGCTCTCACTCATTCAAATGTTTGAACTGCAAGGGCAAACATTAAGTCAGTCTGAACTTGTGCCCTTTCTGGAAACATTATTTCAATAGGGAATGGCACTCCAAGAAATACCAAGAACTTTGAGACATTAGAAGACAATCAACTTGCTCAATCATGAGTGGCATTCAAGCATGATTATCAAGAATCACAAAATGTTCATAAGAACAAACTGCTTACTAACACTGTTTTAGAAGCACAAAAAGAATTTGATATAATTTTCATTCAAGAACTACCATAGTCTGTTATTCAATTTATTCCAAGCTCATCAAAATTGGTAGGAATACTAAATCATTCTAATTGAATTACCTTTTTTAGAAATGCCTCAAGTGATCACAACTCTCCTAGAGTCATATTATACATAAACATCAGACTCTCACAATTTCATTTCTCTCTATAAAAAGACATTTTTAATCATAGGGATATTTCTTGTATCTCTTTCTTTAATAGTGGTTCCATTTAATTTCTGGTTAACATTTATTCTAACTCATCTCAAACAGCTTTGAAGTATCTAAAAGATACTGAAGCAAATATCAATAATGTTTTAGTTATGGCAGGAGATTTTAACATTAGAGACAATAGTTGGAACCTTTATTTTCCACATCATTCTATCTATTGTGATCTTCTTACCAATATTGCAGACTCTATGAATTTATGTGTGTCCAAATCTACTAACCAAGTTTCTACTAGGCATTCAGACAACTAGAGCAACTTGAACTCAGTTATTGATCTCATGTTCCTTCAACCAAACTCATTGGAATTTGATAATTATATGATTTACCCAGAATAGAGACTTTTATCAGACTATGCTCTGCTTACCATTGATATTGCAATAATTGAAGAGCATATTCAAACCAAAAAGCATACAATCATCAAGAATAGTAAAGAAGAAAGGAATTTCATTGCTGAACTTATTGAGGCTATCAAGGGGCTTAATACAGAGTATATCTCAAGCAAAGAAATTCTCAAACAAATAGTACAATAATTCACTGATGATACTAACAAAATTTGGTTCAAGCATTCAAAAACTGTTAATATCATAAAATACTTGAAATCATGATAGAACAAGAAGTATCAAAGGAAGCTTGAGAGATACAGAGTCTCAAAGTAAGTCAAAGATTGGAGGAACTTTAGAAGCATTGTCAAAAAGACCAAATGTGCATTTTTTGATACCAAAATTCAAGAAATTGTGGGTAAAAATTGTAGTCTTTGAGAACTTATGAATTAGATCAAAAAGTGTAAACTCCCAGCTATCAAAGCTATTCAATATAATAATCAACTATGTCTAGAACTCAAGAATCTATGGCAAGCTCTATATTCATCATTTAGCTCAGTGCAAAATTATTATATCAATCTGGATTTGTTAGAAGAAATTCCAAACAAACCTGTTACAAAATGGATGCCATTTTAGGAAGAAGAGTTCAAAAGTTCTATTGCTAAGTATAATAATTCATTGACTCCTGCACCTGAAAAATTGTCTTGAAGACATCTCAAAATTATTGTTAATAATATCACATGTCTCAAAAACTTTATTAATATTGCTAATGGATGTATTAATTTAGGTCATTGGCTCTCACATTTCAAAACATCATCATCCATCATCATCCCCAAGCCTAACAAGACTTCTTACAACTCTCCAAAGTTGTTTAAACCAACTGTACTATTAAATATACTCAGTAAGCTTATTAAGGAAGTCATTAGCAAAAGACTCCAATTCTAATGAATTTCCAAGAATTTCATTCATCCTTGTCAACTAGGTAGATTAGAACAATGCTCTACTGTAGATGCAGAGCTTATTTTATTTGTACTAGATAAGGTCAAGAATATCTTGACTAGCATCTTAGCTTTGATATCACTCAATTCTTCCCATTGCTCAATCATCAATTACTCTCTTTGATTTTGGATAAAACCAGTTTTGATTTCAAGATCTTTTTATTTTTCCAAGATTACCTAGTAGATAGAAAAACAATGTATCTTTGGAATAGTTTTTCTTCTTCTCTTTTCAATGTTAATATTAGTGTCAGACAGAGCTCTGCCTTATCTCCCATTTTGTCAGCTTTGTGCCTTTCTCCTATTTTTCATATTTTTGAAAAAATATTAAAAAATCTAAAAAATCTGATTTCTATCATCTCTTTTGTAAATAATGGACTTTTTGTTTCTCAAGATAAATCTTTGGTTGTTTCAAATTCTCATCTATTTTGTAGCTACAACATTATGTCTTCTCTTCTTGAACAGTTTGGCCTTGTCATTAAATATAGGAAAACAGAAGTTTTCCATTTTTCCATGTCACATAGAGTTTTTAATTCTCTTCTATTAGATCTTACTGCTCTAGGAGGTCCTATTCTTTATCCCAAGAAAACATGGTATTATCTTAGGTTTATCTTTGATAGAAATTTGACATTCTAACAATATATCAACTCTTATACTAACAAAGCAATATTGACTGTTAAATATATGAGTATGCCTGGGAACTCATCAAGGAGACTTATTCCCACTCAAAAACACCTTTTATACAGAACTTGTGTACTTCTTATCACACTTTACAGTTTCCCACTATAGTTTTTATCACAAACTTTATTTAGCTTGTATCTCCACAACCAGTAGACTGATTTTTACAAACTAAGTTGTGCTGAAAAGCCCCAAATGAGGGCTATCTGCACATATGCAGGATGTACAAAAGCAACAACATACAACTGAGATATCAAGCCATCATTAACTGTAAAAGTTTTATCAGCTAATATCTTATAAAAAGCTAAACAGATTCACATGATTGAACTTGTATTAGAAAGCACACATCAAATGGTTTCTAATGATGTATGATACTTCATATAAAAATCAGTATTCATAGAAATATAAGCATATCAATATAGTAATATAATTAGTTACCTTCTAAAATTAGCCTGACATCTGCTATGACAGATGATAGCCCCCATCAGGTACAAGTTTTAATTATGTGATGGAAACAGCTTGCACATGGACCATCACTATTTTGTATATATACTTCTATATCTGAGGATTAGACTTTAGACTTAATAACATTATTTATCATCAATTTTTATTCTTTATTATCTGTATTGATTTTAATCATCATTGTCATTATTATTGAACTTCTAAATCACTCCTAAACCTCTGAGAATACAACTAAAGGTTCAAATATTACAAATAAGTAAGTATTTTATTTTGTAATAGTTTTACAACAAAGCTCTGCTGGCCTATCCTCTCAAAGAACTTAGAAAAATGCAACAAAGAGCTGCCATATAGATACTAGAAGCTTTTTTACACCTCTTCTTCAATCAGTATTGAAGCCATCACAGGTCTCATCTCAATCTATTTATATCTGCAAAAACTCAGTGGTAGATTCCAACTCAGAACACAATCATTATTAACTAATCACATTATCAAATCAATGCTGGAATCAAGGTATTTGTATAACAATAGCAATCACCACTTATTGCTCAAAAAGTTAACTCCCAAACAGCAATTGAACATCAAAGAATCTACTATTGACATGAACAATAGACTAGACTAAATAGAATCTTTTCTTTCTTTAATCCTCTCAGTTTCAAATTCTCTCCTGGAGATAGATTAATTAATATATTTTCTAGTTGTTTCTTATTTTACTTTACAGATTAAAAAAAACAAAGAAAGCAGAAAAATATACATTCATAAACTTGATGAACTCATATTCCAGATGTCAGCTGATTTGAAAACAGCTGTTATAGTATTAGATGTGAGCACCAAAAATCAAATGGCCACCTCAATACCTTATATTCATGTTCACAATAATCCTGTCATCAAGACTCTCTATCATGTGATCAATATCACTTCCACAGAAGTGAAACTTTTTGTTATCAGATGCAGCATCAATCAAGCTACCCAAATAATAAACATTAACTACATTATCATTATTATGGACTTAACACATGCTGTAAAGAGAATTTTTGATTCATTGGTCTACTTATATCAAATTCAAACATTTATAATCTCTAGAGAACTTAGGGAATTTTTGAGAAAAAATCAACATAATTCTATTAAATTTTAAGATTGTCCAAGTCATGACAACTGGACTCTTCACTATATAGTCAACAAAGAAACAAAGAAATTCAATCTTATCCCTATCTTCCTCTACAAGTTCTCATAGGATTTTGACAGAAAGAGCAAGTGTGACAAAATTCTCAACAATTGGAAAATGACTTTCCAAGCTTCAAACACAAAAGGAAGACAATTTTTAGATCTTTTGGACAACAATCTACAACATATTAAACCTTTGTATTCTAAAGAAGGGTTGTGGCTGAAATATTTCAGTCACTTCAACTTACTATACACCAGAGCTTTAAGAGCTATTGTCAATCATACATCTATAGGAGAATACTGTCTTAGATTCTTTCTACAAGAAGAATTTAAGTGCTTGTGTAGACAATATCCTATCAAAACAAGACAACATATTCTCTATAAATATAAAAGGTTCAACAATTATTGGAATCTCAGACAAGATACAATGGCTTAATTTATGCTATTCCTGGAATTTAACAGCAATGCTTTTTCGTTTGGAGAAAGTATTACTTAGTCAAATTGTGTTTACTTTTCTTTGAGTAATTTTATTTATTCTCTTTTCTTTTCTTGTTTTTTTTTCTTTTTCTCCCTTTCTTCATGTTTTTTGCTTTTGAATGTATGTAGTTACAAAGTAGCTACTACAGACTGCTCTCATACTCTATATAATAAATTGCTGATTTTTTAAAAAAAGTAACAGACTATAAGTTTATTCCATTATATCTAACTTTATTTATCCAAACCAATTGAATAGCATTAGACAATGTTCAACAACAGATGCCAGAGTTTTCCTAACCTATCTTATATATACAAGGTAGATAAAAGGTTTTCATACAAGCATTCTCACTTTTGATATCACTCAATTTTTTTCTTTCTTGAATTATTAGCTTTTTCCAATGATTCTGAACAAAGTAAGCTTTGATTCTAAAATCTTCCAATCTTTCTCTAATTATTTAATTAATAGACAGACTCAATATATATAGAACTATTTCATATTATCATCTTTCAGAGCTAATGTTGGTATTAGACAGAAATCTGCTCTTTCTTCTATTCTTTTGGCTTTTTATATTGTCCCTCTTTTTCATGTATTTGAAAAAAGATCTAAAAATCCATCAATTCCTATCCCAGTTTCTATTCTTTCTTTTGTAGATAATAGTCTTTTCATTTTTAACCAATTTGGTTTAGTAAGTGAATATGACAAATCTGAAGTCTTCCACTTCTCTAGGTTAACAAAGAATACCAGTCTATCTTTATTAAATCTTACATCTGTTGGAGATGCTATACTTAGAGCCAAAGACACTTGGTAATATCTAGAATTTTCTTTGATAAAAAACTCTCTTTTTGGTATTATGTTTACTATTATACTAACAAAGCTATCTACCATTAAGAGTATGATATTATGAACTTGTGTTGGAGAAAGGCAGTTTCTATTTTTAGTATCACTATTTTTAGTTTAGAACTTAGAATCTTGTTTTAGATCTATTTTTAACATATTTATATTTAGAGTAGTTATATAAAATGGTCATACAGAATAGAATATTCTAGGATATTCTATAAGTAGAGATAGGATTAGGTTTAACATAGCATAAACCATGTGTAAAACATATAAGTAACTAGCCAATCCAATGAGAACTTGATAGAGTTCTCATTTGTCCTTGTTCTGATAACTTATGGGGTAGTCTGTCAAACTCTAATAGTGTAATTGCTAACAGTAGAACTTAATTCTACTTTCTTGAGACTTTCCAGTATAGAACCTTTTCATAACTCTCTTTCTACTTTTCTTATCATTCTTGATTGTAGATTATTGCAACCTCTGATCAAGAAGATACCTATAGCCAGATCTTAGGCTTTAAGAAATACTTATCTACCAGAATAAGATAGACTATAGACAGTAGGAACCAAGCTTAGGCTTCCTCCTAGGTGAACTTATTATTTAAGTGAGCAGTGTTGAGTAAATAAATTTTCTTATAATATTTATTCAAGAAAACAGCAAGAAGAAGTAGCTATAAGAGACATCTTTTCATTGAGAAGTTCAAGCATAGACTTAATGGAGCTATTAGAAGAAGACTAGCAGAGGCAGAAAGTCTTCTAGCCATAATAAAACAGTAGTATAAGAAGTCAGTATTATTGGACAGAAATTAAAGGTAGAGTCAAGCAGAAGAGGAGTATTTTGGTAGGAGAAGAGAAAAAGAAACTATTAATAAGCAACTACAAAGAAGTATTCCCTCTAGAGGGCAGAACAATCTTGTATAGTGAGGGCAAGGGTTATTTTGGGGGATGGAAAGACCCTGGAATTCAAATGCAATAGATGTAGAAAAAAAAGATATGTAGAAAAAAAATTGCTATAACTGTAAGGACTTTAGCTATATGGCCTATAGAAGTTAGTAAGCTCTTAGCTAAAATTTTATAATAAATATCATATAATTAGTAGCCTGAATGAAATGGATAGTTCAATAACTAGCAAAAATAAGGGAATTGAGATAAAGCACATGATAAGGTCTTTGAGAGAGATATGGATGAAGGTAGGACTCAAAAAGGTGGACATACACAAGGGAATAGCAGTCAAAGTCTTGCTAGATAGTAGAACAACAGAAATCTTTATGAATAAGAAGTTTACAGAGCAACAGGGCTTCAAAATGGAAAAACTGGCAAGACTAGTTAAAGTAAGAAATGTGGATAGATCATATAATGTGGAAGGGTCAGTAACCTATGAGGTGGAGGTAAAT
>Ga0157363_1007436_pt1 | contig 10379 bp, 11 predicted proteins | sample AttsexASBM1_FD_111477 | JGI IMG/M metagenome (GOLD analysis project Ga0157363, IMG submission 111477) | Fungus gardens microbial communities from leaf cutter ant in Ribeirão Preto, State of São Paulo, Brazil - Atta sexdens ASBM1 | ecosystem: Host-associated > Fungi > Mycelium > Unclassified ...
GCTCTAGACTCTATCACATGACTTCTAGGTCACGTGCCTATCTCCTAACCCTTTGTCTGTTGTAGACTAATAATTATCTAAGGTCCTAACCCTAACCCTAGTCCGAAGTCTGTCCACATTCTTGCGCTATAACAACAGGGTTGTTATGACTAGTAGTTGCTACAACAAATTGCATGATCCTATGTCTTTCTTATCAGCATTCTCTCACTTGCTTTCTTTCCAAAAACCTTAATCCACTTATGAAATTGTTTCGGTACCAACTTCTTTGCTTTCTCCTCTGATCTTGCTGTTTTTTCTTTTTCATTCCAAATTTCCTATTCTTTCACCACTTTATTTACTTTCATTGTCTTTCCTTTTTTCTGTTTTTCTCTTTGCTTCTTTTTTCTTTCTTTTTTCTTCTTTTTGTTTTTGCCATCCCAATTTACTCTGCTTCAGTCTCTACTACTTACCACATTCTTCTGGACATCTCTGTTAGGAGTACAGTATGAAGTACATATATAGTACCAGCCAGATGTCAAAGCTAAGCTTGATATTGTGTACTTTTAGCATAACTGTCTATCTCTGTCCTTTCTCTATGTCCTTGATAGTAGATGTTGACTTCCACTATATGCTCAATTGGTCCTTCCTTGTTGAATGAACTATCCATATTTCTCATATATATGAGCCTATTAATCTTCTTCAACCTAAATCTCTGCTTCCTTGCAAATTCTGAACTCATCACCAACCCAGTCAAATTACTATCCAACAATGCTTTCACAATAATCCCTTTCTGTGTATCAATTCTTTCTAAGCCTATTTTCACTGTTATCTCTCTTAGTGATCCTTCTTCTTCTACTCCTCTTATTTCAACTTTCTCCTTCTTTCTTTCCTACTCCTTTTCCCTTTTTTTCTCCTTTTTTTTCTTGCAAAATTGTCTTCCTATCTTTCTTCTTAGTTCCCTCTAAGTTTTATATACCAACTTTCATCTTAGCTAGTACATTGAACTTATTATTAGAATCTAGTCGAGGGCTTCTAGATTCTCCTTCTCTTTTAAATTATTTGTTGGTCCATTGTTCTCTCTAATTCTCCATCTTTGTCCATATTCTAGTCTTCTGCCATTCCCAATTCTGTTTCCTCCTCCTCTGTTCCTACAATGTTAAGCCATGTGTCCAAATCCTCCACAAGCATAGTAGTTTCTTTCTCTGTCTATCTTTATAGCATAGGGGTCCCTCCTTAGTAGCCCCATTTTCTGTTCTTACTCTTGATTCCTTATTACTACTGTATTTGTCCTTTCCACTCCTTCCATCGGGGTTGGTTCTGTAACTCTTTGTTGAGGCATCTCTTGCCTTCTTGGCACTTGTTGTTTTGGTGCCAGTGTTATCCCCTGTTCTCTTCTTCCTTTCATTCTTTCTTCTTCCCTCTTACTCTCTCTCCAGTGTCTATCTAACTTAGTGGCACATTCATACCACTGTTTAATACTTGTGGGAGGCATTTCTGCCTCTATCAACTTCCTTCTGATTACTTCACTCATTCTCCTCTTAAATTCTTCCACTAGTGGCCTCCCTTCATACTTACTTCCTCTTGCTACTCTTCTGAACTCTTGTATGAATTCCTCCATTGTACTCCCTCTCTGCTCTAATATTCTCAACTCTGCCACCTTCACCAATTCTTCTTCTTCTTCTTCAAATTCTTTTCTGATATTCGTTAAAAATTCCCCCACTGTCTTGTATTTCAATAGTCCTGCTTCCAAGTCTTCCAGTATATTCTCCTTCCAAACATCTGCTGATTCTCCCTGTACATATGAGAAGATTCACTGGATTTGTTCTTCCACCACCATCTCTCTCATTTTCATTCTGATATATAACTTGCATACCATTACAAATCCCGAGATCTTTGATGAGGTCTCATCAAACACTTGTGGCTTTGCTACTTCTATACTTGCTGTTCCTGTTGCTTCTAATTCTCTCTCTGCCAATGCTTGAAGTTGAGCTTGTATTGCCACAAGCTGTTCTTGTTGTTGCCAAATAATAGCATACAAGTCATGTTGACTCATTTCATAAAGAGGAGGGGACATAGTTGATGGTGGTAATAATAATGGTGGTAGTGATGTGGGTGGTGATGATGTGTATAAAGAAAGAGTGGAAACCTGTACTGGTTTCACTTTCTAATTTATACTCTGATGACAAAATCTTGGTAAATGATAGCAGGCCCTCTTCTTGTCCTGCCTACACCATCTACTGACTACTTTTTACACTAAAGGAAGAGTATATGATTTTGGTCTAAGAAGACTGTTCTACTCTAAGCAGAATCTTAAGGATTTCTACTATTCTCCTGCATAGACACCTCACAAGTGGAGATGTAGCACAGAGCTTATGATTGAAAAAGTATTGATCATGTCCACAAAAGGTGTTACATTTGAAATGTACCAGTGGGCTTTGATACACACAAATGGCTAAGATTTGCCTTCTTAGCTAGTATGCCCCCTTATACCTAGGGTCCAGCAATTATTCTTGACTAAAGAGTGGTGTTGCTCTTTAGTCAAGGATGAATAGAGAGTAGAGGAAAAGAGGGCTCAGTGTTGAGCAGTCTTTGGATGGTTATTGAGTTCTAATGTTATGACTTTAGGTCCAAGGGTTAAGATGAAAGATTACTCTTGTATTGAGGAATACAAGAGAACTTGATAGAGTTCCTAAGTACAAGTTGTCTATCTTATATATGAACTATTGTTGGTCTGTACTACACTTCTTTAGCCCTACTCTAATGACCATATGTTTGTAACAATTGATACCTCACAAGTACAACATGGAAAAGGGTCAAGGATAATAATGACATGATTGACTGTGCTGCAACAGTCTTAGTCAGTGCATCATGTAGTAGATGCTACATCCTTGCTCCATCCTCATGTATTATGGACTTTCCCCTCATAGCTCTATCATATATATATATATAGCGTAGATATTATCTTGTATCCTTATGCTTTACCAATTGCATTCATCCCCTTCTCTCTCTCAAGTCTTTGCCTAAGTGCAATCTGAGCTCTAAGCTAAGGTCGTAACAATGTTCTCCTTAAGGTTGACATGTGTTGTCTATGCTATATGACATCATTATTTCTAAAATCTTCTATATCATTCCATTGTATCACATGAGTGTGTGACCTATGTGACTGTGGCTGTGATCTATGATATCATGTCATGTCTTTTTTGTCTATGTCCAAACTAAAGAAAGAGAAATAGAAATTTAAAATAAAATAAAGAAAAAGAAAAGAGTAAAACCAAGTTCATCATTCATGACTCTGACAGTTACAGTTAATACCTCATATCTTATAAATGGTTAATTCATAAATAACATGTGTTGGAGTTTGTCTATTTCTACTTTCATTTATATGCTGCATCTTGCTATATTCTTATATATGTTTAGTTAGCACTTCATATAGTAGTGGAGGCCTTCTCATGTTCTCCTCATTTATTCCTCAAGAATGCCTTATGTATAACTCATAGTAACTAGATATATATAGCTGTAGATACTCTCTTGTATCTTTACACTTTACTAATTGACTTATTCCCCACTCTTACTCAAGTCTTTGCCTAAGTTGCAATCTAAGCCAAGCTTAAGATCATAACATTTAGTAAAGTGTCATCAGGCTTACCTTGAAAAAAGATAGTGCATAATGGCTATGCCACTAGAATGTCATAATTGTTAGGCTGTTGAAACTTTGAAACTACTTTGTGGAAGGACCATGGATGAATAGTTAAACTGTTAGAAGAAACAACAACATAGATTGTGGCATGAGATACCACAGACAGTACAGAGAAACAGACACTAATTATTGTGGTAGCATCCATAAATAGGCAAGACAGCTGGACAAAGTCAAGACAATATTGAGGCACTATCAGAAGTACTTGGATTATTGAGGATCACCAGAGAATATACCTTAAAAAGAGACAAAACTACAGAACTAGCAATACCAGAGATAGAAGAAATATTGACAGCACTAGTAGCATTGGAACAGACAGTTATGCTCAAAACTATAGTCTTAGACCTAGGATGATTTAATGGTGACTGGATGAAATTTGAAGATTGGTGGAGAGGAATCCATTTATTTCTCAAGAGTAATAGAGTTACAGCAACAGATGATAAAATCACAGTAGTACTAGCCTGACTTAGAGGAGTCATTGCAGAAATATATGTGTAGAAGAAGATTAACCAAATAGAAGAAGAAGACTTCCAGGATTGGGATGAATTCATTAGAGAAATTAAAATAGTGTTTAGTAACAAGAGCAAGATAGCAGATAATAAGTGGAAGATCAAATTATTTAGACAAGGAAAGAAGTATATTACTGACTTGATGATTGAATTCAAAGCATTAGCCATGAAGGATGAAACTAATAATATACATGCCATATTTTTACTAAAGAAGAATATTAGAAGTGATATTATCAAAAAAATATTGGGATACCCACTGATGGCTGCATCAGAAACACTTAAGGAATGGAAGGTGACAATCATCTCAGTAGAACAAGAATATGAGTCTATGGAAAGTCAATATAACTATAAAACAGAAACAGGAGTTACATATAGAGGAAGAGGAGTATCTATGGAGATTGGGAAGTCCAGAGATAACTATGACAAGAACAAAGGACAACAGAAACTGGACCCAACAAATTTAAAAGATCTTCCAGAATACATTCAACCCTTTATACATCTGTTCAACAAAAAGAAATTTGAAAAGTTGCCAAAGTAGAGAAAATAGGACTATGAAATTAACCTGATAGAAGACATACCAAAGGAATTAAATACAATGACTTATACAATAATAATCAAGGAAGATGAAGCATTAAATTAATGGTTGGATGAACAGCTCAAAGTAGGATTAATAGTAGAGTCAAGTTCAAGATATGTGACACTATGTTTCTATAGTCCAAAAAAGAACAGATTATTATGATTGGTACAGGATTACAGGAAATTAAATCAACACACAATAAAGGACAAGATGCCACTACCCCTAATTGGAAAAGTAATTGACAAGCTCAAAGAGGCAAAATACTTTAATAAGTTGGATCTTATCTGGGGTTATAACAATGTATGAATCAAAGAAGGAGATGAATGGAATGCAGTATTTTTAACAAATAAAGACCTATTCAAACCCAAAGTGATGTACTTCAGACTATGCAACTTGCCAGGCACATTTTAGAGAATAATAAACAGTATCTTCTAGGAGTTATTACATGAAGTATTGGGAAACTACATGGATGACTTTGTTATACCCACCAAGACTAGGAAAAAACTAAAAGAATGGACAATTCAGTTTTTGAAGATAGCAAATAAATACAATCTTTGCTTCAAGTGGTCAAAATGTGATTTTGATGTGGAAGAAATACCTATCCTAGGAGTAGTAGTCAGATAAGGAGAAGTTCAGATGGAAAATGACAAAATCAAAGCAGTCAAAGAATAGAAAAATCCTACCAAGATCAAAGAAGTAGAAAGCTTCTTAGGATTTGCAAACCTTTATCAATGCTTTATCAAGAATTTCAGTCATATGGCAAAACCTCTCAACAAGCTCAAGAAAAAGAAAGAGTGGAAATAGGATGATGAACATCAGAAATTATTCAAAAAACTCAAGAACAAAATCACAAGTTAACTTGTACTCATTCTTCCAAAGAGAGAAGGAAAAATCAGAGTACAGACTAATGCTTCAGGAAATACAATTGGATGAGTTTCACCCTAGGAATAAGAAGGGAAATGGAAACACATTACATTTTTATCAAAGACAATGTAACTAGTAGAAAGTAATTACAAGATTTATGACAAAGAATTACTCATAATAGTGGAAGCCCTTACAAAGTGGAAACAATATCTACTGGATGCCACAGAGAAATTCAAAGTTTGGACAGATTATGAAATCTTAGGGATTTCTGGGAACTATATAAACTTGATGGACAACAAGTGAGATGGTATTTGAAGTTACAAGATTATAACTTCATATTATGACATATCTCAGGAAAAACAAATACAAAAGCAGATGTACTGTTGAGAAAAGATCAAGTGGATACAATAGAAGATAACAAGAATATAAAAATTCTCAAAGACAAGCTATGTTATGATCTTAAGTCCTTAGAGTAAGACAAAAGAACAACTCTTGTATTGAGTAACACAAGAGAACTTGATAGAGTTCCTAATACAAAGTAGTCTACCTTATATACTATCCCTCATGGTTCGTGCTAGCTACTGTGCACCCTACCCTAAACAACCATGAGTATAACATGAGGCCAGCATGTGTTGTTCATGCTGTATGACATCACTTTGTTCCAGAACCTTCTACTTCCTTCTCTCAAGTCTTGTGATCAGTCTGGTGACTACGCCATTAATTTGTGACTGATGTGACAGCGTGACTGATAAACCCTAACCCGAGTTGTTCTAAGAATAGAAAAATAAAAGAAAAGTAAAAGAAAAATAAAATAAAGTGAAACGAGAAAATAAAATAAAGTCCACCATCAATGATCTTGACAAGCTATGGTTAAGACAAGTTAATATGAAAACAGAAGTAGTAGTAATTAGAGGAAGCCAAGTAGTAGAAGAAACTATATTACTGGAGGAAATTAGAAGAAACTGGAGAAAGATGATGGTATAGTCTATATGGAGAAAAGAATTTACATTCCAAATAACTGAAAGATATGAGAGCAAATTCTATGAGAAAACTATAATCAAGCAAACATAAAATATTCAAGACAACAAAGAATGCTTGAGTTAATCAAGAGAAATTACTGGTGGCCAGGGATAAAAAGCAATATTAAGAAATATGTTCAAGGATATACAAAATACCAACAGAATAAAGTGCAACATATAAAGAAAGCTGGAGAACTCTATCCATTGAAAATACCTGAAGGACTATAGCAGGAAATTAGTATTGACATTATTGGACTACTACCAAAATCAAACAACAAAGATGCCATAGTGATTATTGCAGATCAATTTACCAAGATGATTAGGCTCAAAGCAACAATTACAGCAGTCTCATTAGAGGATATTTGTTACAATTCAGAGGCCTTAGAGTTGGTTAATGAATAGAACCTTGTATTGGGTTAACACAAGAAAACTTGATAGAGAACTCTGTACAGGATAGTTTACCTTATATACTAAAACCTTATGGTCTATGCTAACTACTTCTAGTCTACCCTAAACAGCCATGTGTTTGTCTTAAGGTCAACATGTGTTACACATGTTGTATGACATTATTCTTCCAGAACCTTTTACATTCTTCTATATGTTTCATGACTTGTGACCATGTCATCTGATGTGACTAATGTGTGACAACATGATCTTGTCCCTCTAACCCTAACCCTAGTTCTAAGAATAGAATGAAAGGAAAATAAATAGAAATGAAAATAGAAATGAAAATAAAATGAAAATAATTAAAGTTCACTGCTTTTAGCTTTGACAATATTGCTAAAATCTATTAGGACAAGATATGGAAAATATACAGAGTATCATGAAAGGTTCTTAGCAACAGGAGACCTCAATTTGCATCAGAGTTTATAGAAAACTTGACAAAGACACTAGAGACAAAAAGAATATTATCCATAGCATACCACTCTTAAATAGATAGTCAAACAGAATGAATTAACCAAGAAGTTGAAGTATTTTTATGACACTATGTTAATTATCAACAAGACAATTGGACAGAATAGTTATTAGTGGCTGAATTCCAATATCATAATAAGAAACACACAGCTATATGATATATTCTATTTAAATTAAACTTTGGAATATATTCATGGAAAGAAGACCTGATGGTAAAAATGGAATTATCAGAGCTGGAAGACTTCCTTAAAAGACTACAAGAAAGTTGGAAAATAGCAAAGATGTTGATGGAAATGACAAAAGAAGCTATGAAGAAGCAGTTCAACAAGAAAAGACAAAGCTCTCAAGAACTAAAAGAAGGAGATAACATGTGGTTGGAAGCAAAAAATATCTATTTGAATTGGCTCTCAAAAAATTTGGACCAGAGAAGATACAGACTCTTTAGAATCTCAAAGGACATTGGACAAGAAGTGTTTTAGCTGGAATTACCAGAAGAATAGGCAATTCACAATGTGTTTAATGAAGACCTGCTGACATAATGCAGAGAACCACAATTCAAGAGACAACACATGAATTCAGTACCACCACCAGATATTATTAATGAGGAAGAAGAATATGAGGTAGAAGAAGTATAGAATTATAGAAAATAAGGACATAGTATATAATTTTTGGTATATTGGAAAGGATATGAAAATGAACATGATCAGTGGATATCAAAAACAGTATTACTACATACTAGGGAGGCAATTGAAGACTACTAGACAAGAATTTTGAGTTGAAACCTATGAAAGAGGAGAATAAAATCTCAATTCAATATCTCAAAGTTACACCAATTCTGAGAAATCTACTCAAATAGCTCAAAAATTCACCACTGCACCCACCTCCCCTAATTTATACATGTCTTGCACTGTCAACAATATAGACCTCATCATTACCTTATACAATGAAAGAAAAGATTGGACAAAGAAATACCATAGGATTATTAGAGAGATAGAAACAATGGCTGAAATTCAACTCCAACTTCACAACATAATCCAATTAGCTGAAGTCACAAACACTCAACTAGCAGAGATTGAGACTACAATACTGCAAGTAAGTGACACATACAAAATACAAACTGCAGAAGACATATTCAGCATATCCAAAGATTTACAAAACATTATTCAAGGAGACATGGAGAAACAAGCACATTATATCCAAGTAATACTAGTTAACAAACTAGGCCAATATAAAGGCAAAGAAGATGAATGAGTAAAAGGACATATCAAAATAATTCAAAAAGCATACCAAGAGTCATACCAAGAAGCACCACAACTAATGAACATCAACAAAGGAAAACAGAAAGAAGGTGTTATTCAAGAAGAGAAAGTGTTCTTATACAAACTATACAACATATCCTCTGAAAACAATTGACCAAAAACACCAGAACTAATGTTTATATAAGAAGAAGTTACAAACCTAGAAAAAGACATGAAGATTTTACAAGCACCAGTAAAAAAAACTCCATTCTATTCACTACCACATTGTAAAACTCTGCAACAAAATAGAGAATAGAATGAATAATATTGGAAAGAAATTGCTGCTGAATTTCTCAAACAAAAATATAATGTGGATATCACTAGATGAGGGTTTCCAATTGAAATGTATACAGGAGAACTGCTACATGAACCCTTCTTCATCAATTTAACTCTATAAGGAGAAATCATTATTAGATCTATGAAAAAATTGGTTGCATTGTATGTGGTTAGAGATTTAGCATTTTTGGCTTAAGTTCATGAGAACATGAACACTAAAAATGGAGGTATTGTTACAATTGATACCTTATATCTTACAGATGGTTAATTTATAGATGACATGTGTTGGTGTTTGTCTATTTCTGCTTTCATTTTTCCGCTGCATTTTTCTGTATTCTCATATATGTCTAGTCAGTACCTCATGTAGTAATGGAGGCCTCCTCATGTTCTCCTCATTTATTCCTTAAAGATGCCTTATGTTATGAACTAAGGTCCTTAGGGTTGGACAATAGAACAACTCTTGTATTGAGTAACACAAGAGAACTCGATAGAGAACTCTTCTACAAACTAGTCTACCTTTTTATACTACTACCAATGGTCTGTGCTCACTACTGTGCACCCTACCCTAAATGACCATATGTAGAACATGAGGTCAACATGTGGTATCCATGTTGTATGACATCATTTGTTCTAGATTCTTCTACTTCATTCTCTGTGTCTTGTGACCTAACCCTAACCCTATGTTCTAAAAATATAAAAATAAGAGAATAAAATGAAAAGAAAATGGAAATGAAAAATGAAATAAAGAGAAACTAAGTCTATTGTTTGTGAACTTGACACATAAGGCCATCATGCCGTATATATGTGCCTTGATGTCATACTCTTTAATCTCTGCTGTACATGTATGCACCATGTGTACACCATGAGAAACTGTTATCTCTTGACATCACTCTCTAACCCTAACTCCTACTCTAGACTCTTCCTGATCCTTCTAGACCCTAAGTCCTTCCAAACCATTCTAGACTACTCCAGGCTTATGATGTAATGCCATGTGACTTCCTAGTCACATGCCTGTATCTCTTTCTAGCCATAGACTAATAATTAACTACATTGTCTAACCCTAACCCTAGAAGTCTGTCCACACTTTTGAGTTATAACAAATGCCTATTGTTATAAGATAAGTGTGTGGACAGACCTTTAGGGTTAGGGTTAGAGGACAGAAATAGACAGTAGTAATTATTATTAGTCTACAACAGGAAAAGAACACATGATCTAGAAGTCATGTGAGATAATGTCATAGGCCTAAAA
>Ga0157363_1007437_pt1 | contig 10379 bp, 4 predicted proteins | sample AttsexASBM1_FD_111477 | JGI IMG/M metagenome (GOLD analysis project Ga0157363, IMG submission 111477) | Fungus gardens microbial communities from leaf cutter ant in Ribeirão Preto, State of São Paulo, Brazil - Atta sexdens ASBM1 | ecosystem: Host-associated > Fungi > Mycelium > Unclassified ...
AATCTAAAACAGATCAGTATCATTTTTTTAAATTTAATTTTTTTGCTGTTTTATATAGATCATTTCGAATATAAGCCGTCTTTAAGCTGTCTCGTAAAATACTTTTTTCATCCAAAATCTTTACCTCCTTCCAATCAAGTTCATGTATTGAATCCAATTTATCCGTTATAACCGAATGTTGTTGAGTATTCCAATTGATTTGGTTCTTTATGTTCTTTTATTCGTGTTTTTAACATTCTACTTGTTTGGCCTACGTATGATGCGTCACAATCTTTACATTCAATTTTGTACACTACATTCGTATGTGACCATTGAGGTAATTTATCTTTTATTACGGCTTGATGCATTAATAATCTGTAGGAATTATATAATATGAAAAAGCGACTTAATTATAACTGTAGTTTTAATTCTTAATTCTTGACATTCGCGACGAAAGCCGTAATTTTGAATAGCATTGAAGATGATCCTAAACAAAAGATCGAAACGTTTGCGTAATTAATCTTTTATATATACTTGAAATACATACACAAACAGCATAAGTCGGCTCTTATTGGCATGATTACTTGTGATGATTTTATTCGCTAAAGTCTAGATCTCATATTATAGAGAAACATATTATAGAGAAACAAAGAATGAAACACGAAATGACTCTTGCATCGATTTGTGCTTCTGCTGGAAAGCTCCCTAGATTGTGCCTAAGGTCCAGTTTCACAACTTATGATTAACTTTTAACCGAGGTTTAATTTGTTTCTCATCTTTTTCCAATTCTAAAATTGGAAAGACAAACAATAGAAAGAGACAATGAATAAAATAAAATAAAATTGGAAAGAGACAATGAATAAGTTGAACCTCAGTTATGAGTTAACTGTCAGTTGGGCCTAAGGCTCGTTTCTACCAATATAGTTTAATTTTAATCTCTTTAACTAGCTCTTCATCTTTTTTCAGTTCTGAGAATTAGAAAAAGATAATGAGTAAGAACTGAGATTAAAATTAATTTACATTGGTAGAAACAAGCCTAAATGAGCCTCATGTAATCGTCGATTAACTGAACCCAGAGAGATAACTGAGATTAGTGAAAGAGACTCTTATGCTTGTATTCATAGTTAGGCCTTATTTAAGAAAGTTAATACAAAGTCTGACTATGACATGGGCATTAGTCACAATCTAGAAAGCTTTCCAACAGAGGCACAAGTCGACACAAGAGTCATTCCGTCTTTGTTTCTTACTGAACAAGGATAGAACTTGACTCTTGTATCTCTTGCTAAAAAGCTCCCTTAGATTTTAGGCTTCCCTTAGATTTGCGAATCCAAAGGTGCGTTTAACTTTAACTTAGGCTCAGTTTCATAACTCACAGTTAACTCTTAACAGTTACATCTTACGTTGAGGTTCATATACAATATATTTCTCATCTCTTTCCTATTCTAAAATTCTAATAGATTTCAAGCCAATTGAGATCAATACAGTGGTTTAATCAAGAAAGTGTTGAATCAGGAATAAGGAATTAGAAATAAGAATAAAAATTTCAACCTATCAGAAATCGGATATATCGAAAAACATGGTTTCTAATAAGGAATTATTATTCCTTATTCCTTCTATTGTGACTGCACCATGATGTTTATGAGACTCCGCACAATAAAAGGAACAGAGAATAGAGAACAGAGAATAAGAATTTCAACCTATCAGAAATCATGTATTATGGAATACACAGTTTCTGATAGGTTGAAATTCTTATTCTCTGTTCTCTATTCTCTGTTCCTTTTATTGTGCGGAGTCTCATAAACATCATGGTGCAGTCACAATAGAAGGAATAAGGAATAATAATTTCTTATTAGAAACCATGTTTTTCGGTATATCCGATTTCTGATAGGTTGAAATTTTAATTCTTATTTCTTCCCTATTCCTTTTATTGTACAGAGCCCCTATTGCTTCTCGACGCCATATTGGTCCGCCATATTGGATTTTTCAAAAGGTCACATTTATTTCGAAAGTACATACACAAATTATTTGAGATCTTGAACATTCATTTTTGTTGCGCTGATTTTTGAGCATGTAGGTAATCTGGTTGATGTGAAACGTCCCATATACTAATTGTGATTTATTTTGCAGAAATTATTTTTAATATATATTTTCTAGAAATCGTCGAAATATAAACTCTTAAACAATCTTCATACAATTACATAATCTTCAATAATTCTATATAGTCAATAATTTTATATAGTCTCTTTAATGAGGAGAAAGATTTCTCCATCGCACGCATGACGCCGTCCTGTGCTTGGACAAATGTAATGCGACATTACCCTATTCTCATCATAGCTCTCGCTGTCTTTATGTAAGATATAGATATATGTTAAATCAATGATACTGGACTTGCGCTGCGTTATACTCCCGTAACGTAGCGTAAGGCCGAGACTGCGTCTCCCCACTCCCTAACTCGTCCTCCGGGGAACGGCACCGTGCCTTCTCCACCTTCCATTGCTTTTATCCCCCGTCTACCCTCGCGCGCTTCGTATCCACCACCGCTGCCATCACTACTACTATTACTCGTCTTTCTGGCGACGTACTCCCCACTCTCTCACCCCATTGCCACCCCACGCAAAGCTCCGCTCTGCGGAGCAAGCCCTGCGATCCACCTGGTCGAGCCAAGGACGAGCCCAACGAGCTTCGACGAAGCTGATGTCGCGGTCACCGCCGCTATGGAGCGCTCCACCTTCGTTGGCCCCTGCCCCTCCGTGGAAAGAGCGGTAGAGAGAGATGACTCACTTCCTTCCTCACCTCTCAAAATAACGTACTACCAAAATCACGAACTGATCGTAGATGTAGTAAGGGGTAATGCGCGCGCGCCGAGTCATGGTCTCGGAGGGGTAGCGACGGCGACCAGAGAGCAGCAGCAGAGATAGCGGCGTGAAGCTACCACCGCGCTGTTCTTGCGTGATTTTCCGCATCGTACTCCAACCAAGCGACGAGATCAGAAGTTCGTCACGCCGTTTCCCGCTTGGAAAAGCAGTATTCACGAGGGAGAGCGTGATTTGTTCTCTCACTTTCCCTCGTTCCAGCCATTATCGCTTGTTTCTTTTCAAATTTTTTTGCACGCATTACTTTAGTACTCATTGAAGAGCTTTTTTTCGACTCCTTAAGTGCTATTTCGTTCCATTTTATTTCCTCTTCCCTAATCCACTTTTGCCTTCTTCTTTCTTTACATTCCCATCGATACTTCTCATTCTTTTCACGTTTTTTTTTTTTTTTTTTTTTTCTTTTTTTTTTTTTTTTTTTTTTGCGCCTTACGATGTGAATCCTTGTAGAGCGAAATCGTGCGACAACGTGGGGCAATCGAAGGGAATCCGTAGGGATCGACAGTGTGAGTAAATTGCGTAAGAAGAACGACGAAGGCGCGATACAAGAGAATTATGCTATCCTCGCTTTGCGCGGTGAGATCATGTGGTCGCGCTCAGCTCCGGAAAAGGCAGTGACATTTCGAGCGCACGTTCCGGAACAGTACATGCAGCCCGGAACGCCGCCGTCTATCTTCTCTCGTCCGCTATTGAAATGATCGCTATTGATTTGATCGAACTGGTAATCGGATTTGCTCTGACACTCGTGGCGCGAACCATCGCCGTCGTGAAGTAACAAACGCGGGGATGAAGGGGTGGTCTCGTCTCTTTGCGTGATCCGATTTCGTGACCTTGTACATCACTTGTACGAGAGTGCGCGCGCGCTCGCGCGCAAGCGAGCGCGGGTAGCGGACAGAGGGTTAGTGAGTTGGCGATATAGTGGACGTGGTAGTAGATGTGCTCGAGATCGGTTTGCAAGAGAAACGGGAGGTGGAAGAGATCCTAGAAAGGTGATGACCTATGAACGATGCGCGAGGGTCATTAAATCGACGAGTGCCGAACCGACTCGTCCCTGGTCCTCGGCTCGACGATCGATTGTCAATCACGCGAAATTATCGTGGAGACTTACCACAGGTGACTTTTTGCCACGCACCGAAAACACGGCGAGGTTGACAGAAAAGGAGAAGAAGAAAGAGAAAGAAAGGATTTTAAGAAATAATTGTCTAGAATCATTGAAATAATGTTCTTGCGCATCGACAGGCTGTTACGTTTCGGACTACTGTTTCTGTTATGGATAGGCTCGAGTTGTCAACAAGAGGAGGACATACCTCACAACGAGTAAGTGTCGCACAAGTGCGATGTACGTAGTTAAGTATGAAATTGCCCCGAGTCGTGCATCGTTGGATATCGATGGCGCATGAGAAATCTGAAAGAAGTTGGCTGGAAGCATTGGAAAGGATGGAAAGAGAGAGTCGGGTGATAAGGGTGGTGGTAGTGAGGTAGATGTGCGAGCGATTGGACGGATGGGGTGCATAAAGCTCGACGAGCAAAACTCGATAGAGAGCAGAAGGAATGCGAGAGTGAAGGGGTGAAAGAGGACGAGAACGAGCATGCGATAGGATGGGGAAGTAAAGAAATGCGCAAGAGAGGGAAGGAGGGTGAGAAAAAGAGAGAAAGTGAAGAAGGTAGAGATAGGAGAGAAGTCGTCAGGGTGTGAACGATATGAGAAGGACGAATATACAGGAAAATTCACCAATCAAAATATCATACGAGAAAGTTTTCGAAAAATTAAATAAAAAACTTTGTGTGTACATTTTTATTGCAAGCAGATATGAATTTAAATATAGCTAATTACAGATTTATACTTGTCTATAAATGCGTGCTGTAGTTTAGTAAGCACTCAGCGTTTAAACATAGTCCGTCTAAAACATATAGCCTGTAAATGACTATATTTAAACCCTTGTTATTTCACAAACTATTACTTAAAGTAAAAATTTACAAATAACATTTTTATTGAATAACATTTTTACTTAATTTGTCGAATACTTTCTTACTATGGTGTCTTAATTCACAAATTTCGGGACATCCTGTATAGTTAAGAATAATGGATAGCACTTAAAAAACATGAAAAAGCATACAGAAAAAGAATATAGAATACAGAAAAAGAATAAAAGAATATAAAAGTCTGAGAGAAAGATATACAGTACAACTTCCCTAACTTCAGTATTCTGTTGAAACTTCTTCATTCTCCATCCTCATACGTACATGACGTATATAAAAATTTTTAGAGTTAAAATAGGTTATGTTGTGTTGGCATCTGTGCAAATGTTCTCACTCTATATGTAATACATATTATTTCTTTTTAATGCTTCGCCTCTAATATAAGAATGGGGAGAACCTAACTTCTCATAACCCCCCCCCGCGTAGTAGATGTGGAAATTCCACTGTATAAAGTTCCAAAAAGAAAGAAAAGAAGAGGTGATTAGGAGAGAGAAACAGAATTATATTATACATATTATGTGAAAGAATTCCGATTTAGCAAAAAGAAGCTTAGAAAGAATTAACAGTTTGATTTTTTTTTAATATAAAGCTTTTTGAAATTAAAAACAATTTTTCGAAAACAGTTACAATTCATGTAATTGCTCATTAAAATACGATAAGAGTTACAAGTTTATTTAACATGTCTGTCTGTCTGTCTGTCTGTTTCTCTCTCTCTCTCTCTCTCTCTCTCTCTCTCTCTCTCTCAAATAAATTTTACAAAATTGTCATGCTATGAGGATTTCTTCTTGTATTATAATTTTAATAAATATAGAAATGTAAAAACACATTACATTTGTGACCAATTATTTCTGTATGAGCTAACATAAAACAATTATTATAAGCTAACGCAACAAATTTTACTTAATATTTTATTTATTGTTATATAATAAATATAATATTTTATATTTATTGTTATTGCAAATAATTTTTTCAGTCGTTGCTGTGTATATCTATATGTACTTATATAATTATTGCAGAGTGAAAAACTGGGCTTTAAAGTTTGGCGTGGATCTATGGGAGTTTGGTAAACAAGTAACCAAAATGAGCGAAATACAAAGAGTAAGAAAACATATTTAATATATTAATATATATTTAGCTATAACCAATGGTTCGCTAAAGTAAATACAAATATATTGTATTTACTTTGCGAACCATTAAGACTAAGTCCACAATCTTGCTTTAAGAAATAAGCTGTAAGTTGTAAGTTGTAAGTTGTAAGTGATGATATATTGGCCACAGAACTTATGTTTTTAGGCTGTAAGAATTTTTGCTCAATTCGCTTAAGTCTAACGATTAAAGTATAAAGCCATCACAAAAAGTTTAAAGATGAAAATTGTTGTCACTTAATTTTTTTCGACTTATGACTTAAGCCAACTTATAAGGCTTCTTAAAACAAGATTGTCGACCGAGAATTAACAGAGGCATCGTAAACCAAGATTCTATATTATAAAAAGAAATTCTATTTATAAGTTTTTTTACAATTATTTTCTAAAATGCCTATGAGCATCAAATTATTAAATTTGCTAAGCAATTTAAGGGAATCCTAAAGCAATTACTTTTTTTCTTTTATAAATTCAAAAATTCTTTTCCAGGATTAAAGTATACACATTAATACATCTAACGTGGAATTTATGCCAAGAACGACAAAAAATTTCAAAATTAAACTCTTAAGAAAATTTTTTGTTTTCAGCAAAATTTTACCTCTCAGATACGTATACTTTAATGCATATACTTTAATTCTAGAAAAGGATTTTCGAATCTAAAAGAGGAAAAAAATAATTGTTATACAAAAATTACGATTTAGTCGGTAATACAGATGGCTTTAGGATTCCCTTAATTTATCGTAGTTCTGTTAGTATAGTATTACAAGATCAAAAATCAATTTCGGCGCGTAGTTTGGCAGAATTTGATACGTAATATATATATTTACAACGAATTATTTAAACACTAAGATCCAGCTTCGATCATTATGAACTCTATTTCCTATTATTTGCGTGTTCACATGAACAATCCAACAAGATTCTTATTGTTTTAAAATTATCTTTTTAATAAAAATCTAGTAATTTTCCCGCTCATATACTGATTTTTATTACTTTATTACTTAGAAATATCACGAAGTAGAGGCCAACGTCATAAAAAGGGATGGTCTTGTCCTTGTTCGGGAAATGGCCATGGAAGTGAAAAATATGATAGACTTCAAAATGAATGCTGTAATGGTATGTCAACACATTTTTTCACTTTTAGTGCAATATTTTAGTACTTCAAATTATTCGTTAGATTAAAAAGATTCATGATAGACAGAGTGTCCTAAAATAACCAAATATTTGATGAGCAGATAGAGCGGATTAAACTAAATCGAAAAGTCGTGTACATTTTGCAATTTTCATAATAATTCAGAGAGTACAAGATATTAATTATTAAAAATTGTCGAACATTGGTCTTCAATAATTTTTTACTTAAATACTATCAACTTTATGGAAAAATTGCAAAAATTGTTTGTTTTTTTTTTTCATAGAGCTCTAAGAATTTTTTAAAAATTTTTTATCAATTTTTTAGTATTGCAATTTCTTATTTTTCAACATAAGAAAATACAGTATTAAACAATTCTGAAAAAAATTTTAGAATTCTATGAAAAGAAAATAAACAATTTTTGTCTTTTGCAATTTTTCTGTAAAGTTGATAATATTTGAGTAAAAAATGATTGAAGACCAATTTTTGACAATTTTTAATAATTAATATCTTGTTAATTATTGCGAAAATTGCAAAATGATAGAGAACTTTTCAACTCAGTTTACTTCATTCTACTTGCCCATAAAATATTTGGTGATTATTTGGGACAGCCTAGGGCAAGAATATATCGATGAGAAATAAACAGTATTATTTGTTTATGAAGATTGTTTAATTTACTCTTTAATAAGTTAATAAATAAATATTTATAACTTAATTATTTAATAAATTATAAATAAATATTCTTTGCGAATCATTCTCTTTGTATGACATTTTATCGATATAAATAGACAATGAAATAAATGTTAAATCAATATAAATAGATAGAAATAGATATAAAATAGAGATCATTTAAAATGTTTGCAAATGCAATTTTAATCTCAATCTTTATTTAAAATATTATTTAAAATCTGAATATCCGACAAATAATAACTTTTTCAACGTTTTCGATAAAGAAATATAATATAATATACATATGTTCACTATTCATTAATTTTGAAAATCTTACATTAAAAAAAATTTTATTTTTTTAAATCGCAGTTTTTTTAGAATTATTTGGATAGGCAAATATTAAAAATTTAACACATATGAATGGAAAACATCATATTTATTATTATTAATGCTATATAATAAGTATCTTTAAAAATATTTAGATAATTTATCATGAAAAATATATAATAATAATATATTCAGCTTTAGAAGGCTACCCAAGTCCAATTTCGAGTTTTACAAATGCATAATACTAATTAAATGTAACAAATCCATAAATAGTCTTCGAAATATTCAAATTTTATTTCTTCAGCTTAATTAATGTTTTTTAAGATTTTGGTGTGAAAAAATAGTTATATCAGAATGAGAACTTTTGTTAATTGAGTAATTTCATGTTAATATATTGAGAAATTTTGTCTACAATGTTATTAAAATATTATTACTATAAAGAAAAAAATAAAAAATGAAAAAAATCTAATTTTTTAATATATTTTATTACATTATCAATATTTTAAATAAAACAAAAAATAAAATTTAATATTATTTTTAATTATTTGTGCTGTTTGATTAAAAATTTATGTAAAAACATTTATTTTTTTATTTCATAAAATTCGCGTTAAAATCTTTGCTAATCTTCATAAATTAATTTTTAGTATATGATACCTTTATTACTGTAGAACTCCCCCCCTCGCCCCCCCCCACGTAAATGAGAATAAATTGAAATGAATAAAAATGAATTCATTTCAATGTTTCCGAATTCGCATTTCTGATTTTTCGAATTTATTTCAATCTATGAATACATCTGATTTCAACATGATGAATAAGTCTTTCGTATTTTAATTTCAATCAAAAAATAATATAATACGGACATGAATCCAAATTCATCATGATGAATAGCATATTTCGCCTTTTAATTTATTTCAATTAAAAAATAATGTAACATAAATCATCCAAATTCAATATGATGAATAGCACATTTCATATTTTTATCCATTTGAGTTCAAAAATACTTATGTCATAAATAAGTTAGCCATGAATACATCCCAGTTCAAAATTATGAATAAGAACAGTCTCATTTGAATTCACTTAATTAAAAAAAAATTTCAACATAGCTAATTTGTAAGTGAATACAGTTCAAAATTGTGAAAATACGCATTTTTATTTAAATAAAAAAGTTATCACGGAAATATATAAGCTCTGAATTTATATCCGAAGTATTGAACAGGAATATTCCTGTTTCGATCAAAATGAATATAAAAATACTTTTTTTATTCATAAAGAAAAAATTATAAATGTTCATGAAGAGAAATAAATTTATACTCTCAGATATCAATACATTTTAATTCATTTCAATCTAGCTCCGAGCTCTAAAACACGAACTTGGATAAATTACAATTAATTGCAATTTTTAATTCATTTCATTCTCATTTACTGGAAAATTAAAAGATTTGAGTGTGTTTAATAATCCTCATCATATGTAGAAGCCTTTGCTAATTTCTACGAGTTATTTTAAGTAGTAGATTCAAGTTTTTCGTAGTTAACCTTTCAGTAATAGAGTTCAATAAATTTATTTAAAATAAAAAATATAAAAAAGGTTCCAGAAACTTATTTAAAATTTAAACTCGTAGGGATCGGTAAAAACTGACTTATATGAAATGACTTAATGAAAAGTATAAAATGAAAATAGATCTCAAAAACTTATTTAAAATATAAAATAGGAAATAAACATGATATTCAGCGATCTTTGAATATCCTTGGATCCTGGAATTATACTGGAATTTTAAGTATTCTGGAAAATTCTTGGCAAATCTCTGAAATTTCAGGACTGGTCTGAAATTTATCTTTCATTCTAAAAAAAATCAGCATGAAAAAAAGAAATAAAAAAAGAAAAATCCTTCTTTAAAAATGCAATAAGTTTACTAATAACTTAGAATTTTAATGTCTGAAATAGAACGTAATAGAAAAATCATTTATGTTGATGGCGTATTTGTTTTATATTATTTATAAAGCAATAAATAATTGTTCCAAATTTGTTAATTGTTTTTAATTCATTCGTATAGAATCCTAACTTGAATACAAAACATATAATATCGCGCGAATCGATGAAAATTAATTAAATAATAGAAATTGAAAGGATAAATCAAAAATGCAAAAATCAAAATTACCTGAAATTTTCTGGAATTATCCTTGAATTAACTAGCCAGATTTTATTGGACATGATGATATATATATATATATATATATATATATATATATATATATATATATATATATATATATATTTTATATAAATAT
>Ga0157363_1007438_pt1 | contig 10378 bp, 6 predicted proteins | sample AttsexASBM1_FD_111477 | JGI IMG/M metagenome (GOLD analysis project Ga0157363, IMG submission 111477) | Fungus gardens microbial communities from leaf cutter ant in Ribeirão Preto, State of São Paulo, Brazil - Atta sexdens ASBM1 | ecosystem: Host-associated > Fungi > Mycelium > Unclassified ...
GTAAAATGGAGAAAGTCGTGCAATATTACAGTTAAAAATAACAGCTATAAATAATAATGACTATAAATACAGATTAATCAATATTCTGCGAGAACGGAATTGTAACTGGACATAAAACGTTTAAAGTGAGAATTTAATAACGACTAACTAACACCGTACACACTTAAGCCGCCATGACGAATATGTTCATCGATCGTAATCGCCAGATATAATCACCACCGCGTCGATGAGATTAATGTCATCAGAGAGCGTAGCAAAGTTAGCGCATAAAGCGTATGAGAGACTACATGTGCGTTATTAATCCATGCGACATTTAACGAGATTGCAGTCAGCTCTTTAAAAGAACGCTGTAATAGAATGATACTAAAAAAAGACTGAAGGATTAAAAATAAAAGTGTTAGAAGAAGCCATATATTTCGAAATAATATCATATTCATTTATGAGGAAAAATATAGCAACATTTTAACTAATTTCTTATGTATTTTTTACATCCACAACAGTCTAAAACTGATTGATATATATTTTAATCAATAAATCTTGAATAATTCAAGATCTTGTTATTAGGTTCAAATTATCCGGAATACTAGCAATTTCGAAAATTGTCCGTCTAATTGAAATTATTGGAATTTCAATTTGGATTACATTTCGAGAGAATTGATAAACGGGCCATACTGTCCAGCTGAGTAACTGTATGGACGAGTATAATTTCGCTTCTATAGTTACTATAATAAAGTTCGTTAATATAAAGGTATTGTTGAATAAGAGAAAGTACGAAATAAAATACGAGAAGCGTTAATCGAAATTATCGTTTATCCAATAATGACAAAGTTGTCTTCAAATTTCAGTAATATCTATCACCTCACAAATACAAATAAATTCGATATCTACGGGAGGAGATACTGGACCTGAAATTGCACGTTTTTATTTATTCCATCGAGTATCGAACAGTAATAGAAGGAGAACGTGTGGGTGGGTCTCACAATCAATATCAATGTCGATGATATGAGAGGAAATACTGCCTACATGCGCAAATCCTACACAGTGAAATAAAACGAACACAAATGACATCTGTCTATTCATTTCCTCTCAAGTAATTCCGGTATACGACTATTATTCGAAATTAATCGTGTACTTTTGAATAGTTGATCAAAAATATCTCATTGCTCTCAGTGTTTCATATTCTAATATAATATTGTCAATCTCCTTTTGTCGTACAACTGGATTTTGGGACACATAATATCTCCTCACATTATTATATGTTTATAATCGATCTGCATAAAGCAGGTTATATAGAGGATGTAGCAAAGCGATTGGTAATTCCATCAAATACAACACATTCGAAACATAATAACGGCCTCAGTCAAACTGTAATTTCCTGAAGCAAAATCTCACGCTTGGAGGCAATTAGTGATGGACATTGCTTCTGATAAATATGGCAATTACGAATCAGGCAAGCATAAACGAGAAAAACGAGATCTTAATACACTTTTGCAAGTGCAACCTACAGTTCGTTATAGCAGTTTCTACACGAGAAAAACCGGTTTTACTGAGATATCTAAAAATTTTGCTAGGTACAGATATAAAAATAATTTTGTTGGATTATCAAATAATTATGTAAAACGTTCTAACTGATTGGTAGACTGTCAAAACTTTTTACATTATTCATCATACTTCAGTACATAATTATTTTGACGATTTAACAAAATATTTTCAGATCTATTGTATGTTTACTTACATTTTTAGATATTTCAACAAAATCGTTCTTTCCGTGTATATTTTCGTTCCTAATGTTTAAACGGTATTAATTTTTTAAACATGATTTAAATACTTTTTAAGATATCTTAAGATATCTTTCATAATTTAACATTATCATTTTACAAGTAAAATAGAGAATTTATCGGTGACAAATTTAATAATCTGATAACTAAAAATATTGATTTGAATCGCGATGAAATTCTTGTCAGATTCCTCTCATAACATACGTTCAAATTTAATTCTGGATCAAAAAACATTGTGTGTCACGGAATGATGTAGAAATATGACATTCCCCGAAACGAAGGAGGTTAGGCAAGTACTGAAATAGTCGTATCTGTGGAAAACCGCTGGAGGGATCAGAGAAGTAAAGTTTCGTAACTTATTGCCAGAGGATTCTCAGTACACCTGGTACTTTGTTCGCTCGTGCACGCGGCAGGAGACGAGTGTATACCGTGCGTACTTTCGTGGATCAAACTAGTACCTCACCTCTTTAATCTTTGCTAATACCTCGAATATTCGTAAGCTACTACTCAAGGCAAACGGGAAGCATAATTAGGTGCGGAAACGTAAACGCTCCACTGAGATGATCAGTTATTTGTATCATGTACGTGTATACACACGTGCTTTAATCTTCTGCTCTAACGAGCTATATACCCACCTGAGTATACCCGAAGCCAGTATTAGCGAGGAGTTAAAGTTGCAAAAGTTAAATTGAGGGATTTAAAGAATAAGAGTAGTACGAATGTCCTTTAAAGGTGAACTAAATATAATTAAGCATGAGTAAAATTGTTTTCTTTACAAAGACTAACTAAATATTATTCTGTTGAAAAATAATATTTACACAGTATTTACGTTTTGCATAATTATCTTAATCCTAATTCTTTTCAGTTTACATTGATACGTTATCCTAATCATTTAATTCATGTATGATCCTATCAACGTCAAAGTTTATTATCTTCAGGAAGAAGATACACATGTCTGAATGCATAAACAGAATTCACTATTTCAGGTAGAGAAACGTAATCTCGAATTTCGACGCTTGATAATAATGCATATTATGCATAAACATTAAACGAAAATAGCTTAAGCTTTACGCAGATTTAACACAGCCGGATCCGAATAAAGCAGATAAAGATATAATACACGTTAGTTTGAAAATTTTGTCTCTTGGAGTATTAATGTCTCTATTTTTCATTTGCTATTTTATTCAATTTGCATGCAAAGGAATTTCTTACTCAACGTATTTATTAGACATATACTGTAGTTATATAGTCTCGAAAAGATGCTGACGACTACAGTAAATCAGTATCTTTTACGGGATAGGGAAAAAAATAAAATCTTTCATCTAAAGTAAGAGTAAGTAACTAAATCCACCGTCGAGACATAATAATTAAAGGATTCTGAGCTTACGCGATAAAATTATACGATAACAGCAAAGTGGCGTAAACGCAAGTTGGAATATCAAATGCTACGTTCTCCGTTCACCGAAGATAATTGCGATAAATTATTACGAATCCTCACGATCATCACCGTCGTCTATATGTAATGTATCTAAAAAGAGATTACTTTAAATAGGTACTCGACTCGGCGTTACGAACACAAACACAATAATACGCTCGAAGTAAATCTTCGGAGCGTTGGAGAGAAGTTACCTACGACTTAAATTTTTGATACAATCGCTTTTGACGTTCACGAGAAAAGTCTCGCCAAGCTAAAAGCTTAGATTATCGTCGTTCTCGATCGATCGTCGCCTGGCTTCAAACGTAATCGGATTGTACGTTGAACGCGCGAACGGACCTTATTCACGAGTTAGAAAGTAACTGTGCACGTTTTGTATGACTATACAGAGAAATCCGGCTTTTAATCGCGGTCCTCGTGTATTATGAACCCGAGAGTTCATTGTACCGTCGTTAAAAATACTATACTCGCGCAACGACCTGAATCGACAGTCACGCCTCGACAAAATCGATCGTTACAACGTTCGCTAACCATTGATGTGCTAAACGTATTTTTATATCTATTTTTATATCTCGTCTATAAACGTGCCTTAAGAACGGTCATAGCTTTCGCATCATTAATGATTATTTTTACGCAAAAAACGATCACGTTGAAACGCCACACGTGGCGCCTCAATTGAAAGCAATGTTACATTGAACAGCTATGTTCATTTACAAACATTACGCGAATCAAATGTATGAGCAGCAATTTAACCAATGTAAACTCACATTACATATTAAACATCATATTTTATATTTATTAATGGATGTTAATATTCATTTCACTTTAATTACTTGTATATAAACTCACTCTCTCAGCTGTCATATTTGCAATTTAAAAATATTTCCAAAATACATCAAACTCAGCCTTTGAACATCAGTTTTTTTTTGTTTGCCTTTCTATATATATTTAACATCAATATATTACACCGAAATTGCGTAATAGCGATGAAAATACCACCGAGTTGGTCGATCAGGGTATCATCGTGCGTTCGTCGAAGCGACGTCATCTCGGTATGCAATTATTGCCACGTCTCGGATACGAGAAGAAAAATGCTCTCACAGGGAACGTTGAGAAGGGTGTGGAAAAAGGAATATCTCTCGCACTCACCTGAATGGGCGAGCTGCTTGAGGAATGTTTCGCAGAGCGCGGCGGGGAATGGTGGTTCACCGCATTTTTCCACGCTGTATATGCCGTCGAGTGTTCACGTGTGCCACCACTACCACCACGTTAGAACCCACTACTACTATTATTATTGCTATCAACAACCAGCACCAGCACCACAATAGCAGACGCGGAAATGATTGCCTTTTATCTCACTCCGTCTCACGCTGATTGTCTCGTCGAGACGCGGGATATTTTGGCCTGCTTCTGGTCGACCGGCCGGGAATCGTTCACTCGCGAAATCACGTCGCAGGACGACATAGACGTTCGATGCAATAATTGAAAATTATAGTTCCCGTTTAAGCGTTTAAGCTCTCATCGCGACGACTGTCCGAATCAGACACACGAATATCTACTTGGGCGTTGCGCCTGATTCGTCATTGACTCGTTCTACTCTATGCGACTCTGTGACGGCAAACGGAGTAATAGGTAGGCAGAGAGAAAGAGGTGACGAAGAGAAGCGAAGTTTCGCTAGGACGATACGATAAACCCACGTTGCTGGACGGTGCTGAAACGCGTTCTACCCCTGCTGAGGCCGGGGGTTAAACTGAATCCGAAAGCCACGGTTATACACTCGTGGGTGCTCGAGCGCATGCTCCGCATTTTGTCGCTTGGCCTGTGTGCGTACGGCACGTCGCTTCATACACACACACACATATATATATATATATATATATATATATACTCTATACACACACACACACACACATATTGTATATATATATATATATATATCACACGAATGTCTATACAGGGTGGTCAAGAAAATTCTTCCCCGTTAAGAAAGAATTGTCCCTTCACGGCAACTCCGTCTGCACTTCACACTGCGAAAGGGTCGACTTTCGGACGCAATCCTTCGCACGCGCGCGCGCGTTCGTTTTCTACCCCTAAATTCGATTGCCGACCCCGGCGTGGCCGTAAAGATACGGGAAAGCGGTGCCGGCAACTCGTTGCAAACTCCTTTTTCTCGGCGCGGCGCGGTAAAATGGCAAGCGGCTCGTTTTTGCACGAGTCACTTGATTTCTTTTTTTTCTCTTTTCTTCTTCTTTGCTTCCTCTTTTTATTCTCGAAAACAAGGCACGAAATAACGACCTAGCAGTAATGTAGACTCACAACGAAGGAAAACTCACGTTTCGCTGAAACAAGCAACGGGCCGGCGCGGCGTCGCGTCCTATCGACAATGCATTTTGTCGCGACTACACAATCGCCTCATATTTTCGATAAAAACACCGTCCGCTATAAAACAGCGACGGCAATTTTAATTTAAAATACTACGTCAACTGGCACGGCAACAAGTACACGGCTGAAGAATTTCATCGCGCTTCTACGATTTTGCCGAAAAGATCGTCTCCGAGTTACGAGCCATTGTCGACGCTCAAGTATGTCATCGAACCAAGTATACCGTTTTAATAACAAGCATACTTTGAGTTTACCGGATAACGGAGCATGTGCGTGCGGCATTCTCTCTCTCTCTCTCTCTCTCTCTCTCTCTCTCTCTCTCGCTTTCTTTCTCTTCCTCGTTTTCTCTACGCTATACGTAGCGAATAAAAAAATGAGAAAAAAAAAATTATACACTATAGTCGACCTCTACGCCGTTTTATGGATGAATTCGAAGTCAACGTGCAGAATCGTTCGATGGTCGAGATTAGATTATGCAATTCCGCCCTTACGCAGAAAGCGACGTCGACGTTACATTCTATGCATCTCGAACATCTGGCTTTACGAAAATTTTCCATAAAAGCACGACAAATCTTCGCCCCTAAGAAAAACGATGTAAAATTAATGAACGAAATTTTCGTAGAACGATGTAATTTGCATTTTTCTCTTTAGTCTTTTTCTCAGCATACATTAATTTTGATTAGGAAGACGCATTTGCGAATCGTGTACGTAAAGTACGTAGGATAATATATATATCTTGAGATATTATTGTGTTATAAACCCTACTTTACCATATTTCGTAAGAACACCTCATTTTATATCAAATTTCACGCTATGTAATGCAATAAAGATAAGTTAAGGAGAATAAATTAAAATGGAAATAGCTTCTAAATTTCTCATATAAGTTGTAATGAACATGCTGCAAAAGTGTCTTCAATATTTAATATAATAAAAATGTCTATGTGTACGATATAAATCTGTACAAAATGTTATGTTAAAAAAAATTTTATCATATCGTATTAATTAATTTTATCGGTTATAAAACCAATTATAATATTATGTCTGGTTATAAAATATATATAATAATATTGCATTGCTGTACAATGCAAAAATTTTAAAATAATATAATTCGCACTTATCAATACCCGTAACGATAAATGTACTTTGATGATATATTTTACAAATTTTTGAATTTATATTACATAAATTAGCATTAAATTCTTTTCAATGGACAATTTATATCGAACACAATATAACAAAGATTGAGAGATAATAATATCATATTTATACGATATATACAATATTCTATAACAGTAACAGTAGTATATACAGTAAAGAGGATAAACTGATATTGCAAACGTGAAAATTTCATTGCAGGAAAATGACGTATCTCATGCGCGAGAACAATACTGAGAGAAAAGCTGTTGTGTCGCGGGCTGTCGATCACGGATTAAACTTCAACGTCGTGACGCGTGTCGTAGAGTTTTTGGCACGCTTTCTCATGGCAAAACGAACTTTCCTTGTCCTCGATCATGAATGATGCAGGGGAAGTTTCTGAAGCGCCGGATGGACGGGTGAACTCGACACCCGTCTGGAGAAAGGAATCCCAGAAGCCGCAAAGGAACTCGATCATTTCGTATATATATATATCTATATAATACGTACGAAGCTTGTATTCAGTCGCCGTAGACGTCTTGCCGGCGTGGGTTAGCAAACCCATTTCCTTCGAGCTCACCGAAAGCCTCGAAGGAACGAAGCTTTGAATCCCCCTTCGTGAATATGGGCTTCAGCGGAAAAGAAGACGACGCCGCCGTCTTTGCGACTTTGATTAAAGATTTAACTCGAGGATATAACGGCGGTTTCACGAAAGAGAATCTTTCAATCGCATTTATCTCGTATAAAAAGCCAACATAGCAATTATCCAATGTCCGCGAGGACTGCGCGATTAAATTTCTACACGCCTTCAGATTATCATCATCGTATATTTGAGGAAACAGAATTAAACTGTAGAGCGCAAAAAAACGATGCTAGTACAAAAATCGAGAGAAAACAGCTAATATTAAATTAAAACGCCGACGGTGAGCGAACTCATTAACATGCCGGAAAATTTTATTCGTTTTTCTATCAAAGTAGAGGAGAGGAGCTCTCATCTCAAGAGAATATTGCACAAAGTTGAATGTCCATCGAACGCCTTTATTATACATTTTATACGCCAGGAGAGACTGAAAATAGCACGCCGAGAAAAACACAGTGAAAACATAGTTTGTACCTCGTGCTAAAAGCAGTTAATCGCCTACCCTACCTTCGCTAACGACTGCTTAATTCTTTCAAATTCTCTGCTGAAAGTAACCATGCATCTTCCAACATTTTATCTAGGGACCGCAATTAACCGTATCTACATAACGTACAATTGCATCTGCAAAATTATATATTCGCAATGTAGCGCTTTATGCACAACATATATAGCGTATGAAATAAGTGACAGAATGCATTTTCTGAGATCCGTCTAACCCCGCGAGATCTCTCAGTGGGAAGGAAACTCGACCTGCGAGATCACGAGAAAAGCTCGATCACTTTGCCGGCAGCTTTTCATCTGGGCCTAGCAAATCCATTTCCGTCGACTCCATAATCGCAATCCGTAGCTCCGAAAGGATTCCTAACATTTCGCTCAAGATGCGCAGTGTGAGGATTAAAGACAAGATCAACAAATGATGGGCGACAAGTCCCGTCGAGAAAGGAAACTTCTACTTCCTATTTTCTAGCGGTTACGTTGCCCTCCCGCTTGACGTATCACAGGGTGGAGAGTGACATATACGGCCATCAACGAGTCAAGGAGCTTTTCACGATCCTCAGACAGGATGAGATCATTATGGTCCGGAATCGGCGCAATCAACTTGATGATTCGATATTACGTTCGTTCATGCTGTCCGATTAAATTGTGTCTAGTGTGAAGCCTTCGTAACATTACCTGTTTTAATACATTAACTGTTTCTCGAAAAAATGTCGCAATTGCTTCGCAAGATTTTATCGTCATTCTGTATGAATGAACAATGAAATATTGCCATTAAACAATTCGATATTTTAATTTCAATTAAAATAAATATAATTTGCGTTCTCTAATATCACAGAAAATAATTGTTTTTATAAATTCGACACCGTCAAAGAGAAACAGTCATTATTCCGACGCATTTGTATTTAGTAATAATGCTACATGTCCCCGCTTTTCTCTTTATCACCGTATTAGCAAAGCCGTCACTTACAGCACTCATTTAACAGCCGCTGCGAATAAAGAGATCGATTTACATGTCGATTTGTACTCTACTGTACTACATTGTCGGCTGTTACAACGATCAGTTAAGGAAATGCGAATATCCACGATGCTGGGGATACATCGTTCACTTTTTTTCTCCGATAGTTTTCGATCCGCGCGACGAATTTACGATCGTCAGTACGCCATACATCTCTGCCTCAAGACTTTTCCTTTTTCTCTATCTCATTCCTGCACTACCCGCGTTTTCTGCATCGTCCATCGTCCTTTCTCCTCTCTTCATCGTCTCTCATAAAGGAGTGTTCGTAACAAGTAGCTCGCAGCTACGAAGTTGCGAACTGAGGCTTCTTTATCACCGTTTTTTCAAAGAGACCTCGAGCAGAGCGCGGCATGAAAAGTTAAACACTGTGATTCTCAAATTTGCAATTTCTTATCAAGAAAATTGATCGATTGTTGAACAGCAAAAGTAACGAGGGCGACTAAAACTAATAAAAAAAAAAATTTTTTAAATTGTATAAGTCAATTTGCGCGTAATTGATTTCAAATGTAATATAAAGTGAAATTGAAATCGTACGTAAACAGGCAAAGAAAAATACTAATTTTCTCCGAAAATTTGATTATAACACAATTCAATCTGCGTAATTATCGTAAGCTTATTCTGCAACGTCAGTTTATTAATAATAAAGTAGTGTTTAATTTGTATATTTGTATTTTATACGAGATGACCGTGGAAAATACAAAAATACTTGCTTGTTTTGTGAATATTTATGACGATACGACATTTATAATTAATACCATCCATTATCGTTGTCGAGCTCGAATCCCATTGCACCGAATTGTCACACGGTCGACCTAATTAAGCAATGCCATTTACGAGTGGAACAACTCTCCGAACGAATTTCAGTGAGGAAATCCGTTGCTTTCCTCCAACACAGTTGCTTCTCATGCGTACGATTACGATAGGAAAAGAGAAAGATTAAGCTAAATTATATAGTTATCTATTTACCATAATTATTTATAAAATTAAAATTAAATTTTAATTTAACTCGTAGATAGCATAGAAAAATACTGGATATTAAATTTACAAAATACTTCCTGTAAACGGGAAATAGAAATTAATGTACAATTTTCCGAATTCTTCTTTGTTTTCTTTTTTAAAATAGTTCCTACATTTGCTATTATATTATTTTTAACACTTGGAACAGCAAGGAATATTATTTACCATAATCGTATTTGCTAATATTGCAAGCACAATACTGCACAATACTGAGATTATACCGCATGTTATGAATTTTTGTCAGCGTTTTCTTTTTCGTCTGTAGCATCTTGAAGAGAGCATCCCTTCTTTCTCTTTCTCTCCTTCTCTCCATCTCATCCTCGTCTTTCGATCTACCAAAGGTATTCTCAGGTTAATCTGCTATGCGGATATACGCGCCATCTTGGAATTCCAAAAGCCTCGCACAAGTTTCGCGAGTTTCGCCAATAAGTTTGTGTATCGCGGTATTGCAGCTGGTCTGGTTCCCCCGGTTTCCCTAC
>Ga0157363_1007439_pt1 | contig 10378 bp, 9 predicted proteins | sample AttsexASBM1_FD_111477 | JGI IMG/M metagenome (GOLD analysis project Ga0157363, IMG submission 111477) | Fungus gardens microbial communities from leaf cutter ant in Ribeirão Preto, State of São Paulo, Brazil - Atta sexdens ASBM1 | ecosystem: Host-associated > Fungi > Mycelium > Unclassified ...
AATTGAATATAATTGAATCCAAAAAATTAAATTAAAAAAAAGCTATTGGCTATTTAAAATACGCATTCGGATAGAAAAAAATTTCAATCCATTTTAATCCATTCTTGTTTGTTAGGTAGTGCTATACATTTTTCATTTGAGTGATGCTATTTTTAAATTCCAGCTCGTTTACGGAATTTTGCAGCGTCATGTAGCGTCAAGCCGCCATCTTATATCGTATAAAGGCATGATTCCGCGTTCGTCGCGTGCTGTTGTGTGCGACGCAAAAAAATTCACTTACCTATTTAAAGATTAATTTGTAGACTAAACCGTGAGCAGCAACAGTACTCCTTTAATTAATCAGAGTCGTCCGAAATGAAGAGAGCCGCAAATAATACGCAAATTGCAAGGTGCAATCGAACTAGATACGTCCGCTTAAGCGTTTTAAGGGCCTCTGATCCGCGACACCCCTTTTGGGCCTCTTGGCAATGGAGGTGGATCTACCCCCTCTACTTCTCCATTGACGCCGCTCTCTACTAGCGTCAAATTGGGCTGTATTCCAAAATTTACTGCCAATACTGAAAATGTATAGTATACATAACGTAAACTGTAGATTTTCAGCGCTGGCAGTAAATTTTAGAACACAGCCTTAGTGGAGCAAAATAGGAAAGCAGATTCTCGAGAATCAGAGAGAATCAAGAGAAAGTGGATAGCGTTCTCTTTTCTGATTGGTTCCATTTTTTTTCGCTCACTTTCGCAAATGTGTGCACGTACACGTACCGGCAGGAATGATGTTCCCTGGCGTTCGACACGCGGTGTTAGGAGCTCCGCACAAAAAGGAATAGGAAACAGAGAATAGAGAGAGAATAAGAATTTCAACCATTTATCAGAAATCATGTATTGAATACACAGAGTCTAGGTTGAAATTCTTATTTTCTATTCTCTGTTCCCTGTTCCTTTTATTGTGCGAAGTCCTTTATCCACTCATACCGAAGCGTACATATACGTGTTAGGCCGTGTTCACATCTTGATGGAAAAACGGAAAACGGCAGTGGCCAATCAGAATTCGCGCTGGTAATAAGTAGTACAAAAAGTCAAAATTGTAGACTACCAGCTAGAGCTTCTGATTGACTGCTGCTTTTCCGCTTTTCCATCAAGGTGTGAACGCGCCCTTATTGGAAACGCGTGATGGCGAAGGACACGAAGAGAGAAAGTAATGGAAACTCCGATATTTCTTAGCACAAAGTGCACAATTGAAAGAGAAAGCGTAATTAGACATGATGCCGACTTGCGGTGTCCTTTCGCTGTCTCACACATTTGTTATTAGTATGAGTGAGACATCCCGGTGTCTCTTATTCGCCAATATTCATAATAATACTTTTATTACGCACAAAATGTAGTAATTATGCATACACTTTTTTAATACTGTAAAAAATTTTTGTGCATAATTACAACATTACATGTAATTTTGAGATTCATTGTAATAGTTTTGCATGCATTTATAAATTTTCAGTACAAATGAAATTAATATTTTGTACTGAAAGATTGCAAAATTAAATTTAAAGTTAAATATAAGAACATATAATAAAATAAATATGATATAATATTTGTGTTTCGATATACACTGCCAGTATTAAAAATCTACAGTATATGTAACGTGAATTATAGATTCTCAGTACTAGCAGTGCATTCGGAACACGGCCAATGTAATGCCGCGCGTCGGCCAGAGGACACTATTCCGTCATTTACATGCCGGTGCATGTACGTATATCAGAGTATTGATTCTCTAACTTTCATCATAATAAAGTCACTAGATTATAAAATACCGCAATTGATGATTTCAGAAATGTCGCGTAAAAATGGCCGTGCACATAGTACATGATTTGAAATACACCGATGCTCACACGTGTGATGTGTACTTTCGTATTTCTGAACAGTTCTGAACTGTACTTACGCGCCCTTCGTGCACTTTTATGCACAAAACTTCTACGACAAATAAATCCGTATTAAACTAAAGAACACATAAATTGAGCATTCGTACAAATTCCTTTGCTCATAAATAAATTAATTAGAACCAAAAAACATTGATTTACATACTTGACGGCTTCATTTTCCCAAATAAAGCACTCAATACAAATGCATAAATTCGAAATGGTCGCGTTTCACGTGAAAATGGATGCGAGTTTGCGATATTTTAGATCTAATGACTTTACATCGTGATGAAAAGGTGTGCCATCTCATAGGAATTCGTTCGGCAAGAAATTTCTTGTTGAGAGATGAGATTCCAGGAGAAAGATTGACAGATAAAACGAGAGAAAAACTATCCAACAGTGTGTCGATACGATAACAATTTTAAGGTTAAATATTGTTTTGCACAAATACCTAAAAGAAAAAAACTTGTAAAATGGCAATGTATATGCTGTTTTATTACTTAAGATTTGTTCGCGTCCAATATAGCGACTAGATGTTCGCGTCGCGTTAGAGCATTCCATGGATCAATTAAAACCCATTCTACAATGGCAATAGCAGTAGTGGATTAAGGAGTAGACGTAGAAATCAACCAATCATAATCGAATGTGAAAAGGATAATCAATTATGATTAGTATTTTCTAAAATGGGTTTAAAAGAGCAGGCTCCATTGCCTTACCTCAGAAGGTGGTACGATTGGGGTATCTTATGCACGCATACATAATGATTGAAAACATTCTGTATTGAAAAAAATATTTCAGATTTTATATTATATCAAAAATACATAAATAAATACATAAATAAATTTTTGATATAAAAATATAAAAATATAATACAACAATATAGTACAATATTAATAAAATAAAATAATAAAATAAATAAATAAAATAAAAAGAATAATTAAATAAAATAGAAAATGAAATTAGAAAAATTAAAAAAATAAAATAAAATAATATTAATACAATAAAATATAATATAATCTAATATAATAGAATATAATATAACTTTTACATAGAAAAGTAGATTCATGTAAATACAATACAATAAATTAAAATGTCAAAGCTTTTCAAAAAAAAACTTTTTAATAAAATTCCGAACGAGGATTTCTTCAATGATTATCCTACTATATTCTATACAATTAAATGTCAATTTCTGATTAAAAAATTATTATATTTAATTCAATATTGATGAGAATTTATTTTTCACTTACATTAATTTATATAGAATAGTCAATCGTAATATTTTAACGCAGGAATAACTAAATAAGATTAGCCTAGAGCGATAATTTTTATTATGTGCTATATGTTAATTCGTTGACATTGGATGGGGTTACATAAATACGTTTTCTTTATTATCACTGATGAAGAGTTTGTAAGTCGAAACGTTTGAAATTTATAGCGTTATACGAATGTAATAAAAGACGAATTTTATTAGTTAACTACATTTGTTCGTTTTTTAAAAAATCTTTGACATTTTAATTTATAACTTTTATATTTATTAAAAACGCATTTATTTTGTATAAAAATGTTTTTCAAATAATTGAGGTAACACAAAATACCCGAAACGAAACGAGGCACATGTTCGACCTATTCGAATGGTCTTAGGGATTAGATTAGGTGATATGCTCACTTGTCCTAAATTTATGTCACTGTGAACATTGGAGCACATGAATGCAACTGCTTCAAAGCCATCTTACCTGATCCAAGTGCTTTCTGGGTTAATTTGGAACATGCGACGCGACAAACCTATAATATAAATCGACTAATAAGGTACTATTAAAGATGGTCGACCTTCGACAAATTTTTGTCACTATCAATAGGATAATTACAGTACGATGACATTATCGACAATTGATATGATAACATTATCGACAATTGAAATTTACGATTATTAACATAAATATAATTTGGATATTCATGATTTTTTTATTATATAAATGCTATATAAGTATGCACTTGTAATGTAACATCTTTACATATTGCCGCACAATTACATTTAAGAATCCATGTATTCGGTGTGCTGCGGCAAATTTTGCGATGGCCATCCAATAAATGAAAATGGATTAAAAAAAACTGGATTAAAAAACTGCATTTCCTTTTCAGATTTTTTAATCGAGCAGTATTTATGACGCACAGGAAAAAATATTATTTTTAAATTAAAAAGTATAGAAATGTGCTTTATGCAATTCCTGTAAATGAATAAAAATGCATTCTGAATTGAAAACAATTCATTTTAATGTTCGCAAATGTGTATTTTTGAAAATCTGATTCTATTTCAATCTATTCTCGATACAGAGTAATCATACGATGTAGAAAATGGATGTAGTGTCTTTTTGAAATATGAAAAATAGACTCCAATTAACTATATTTTTAAACTATTTGTTTTTTTTATGATAAACGCTTATTAAAAATATAATGATGTAATTCACATAAATATATATTAATAAATTATTAATTAAATATATATATATATATATAAATAAATTAGTTATAACTTTATTATATATTCTATAAAATTCCTTGACAATATAAAAGTTAAACAATGATACAAAATTATGGAATTTAATTAATTGATACAATCAATTTAAAAATCTTTTTCCTCGATATTTTCGGATAGGAATTATAGCATTGTTTACATCACAACTTGTTACATATAGGGAAATTGTTTTGATAGCTTCTGTGACAATTAAGAAAAAAATAATAATAAATTTTGTAAAATATTTCCATAAAAGTATATTTAAATTATCGTAGAATATACTGTATTATCAGGATTTTGATATCTTTCTATTAGTTTGATATATTTATATCTAGACAACTTTTTGACTAGATTGCATATTTCGTTCTTTTTTATGTTCGTGACGGCTAAAAAATTTTAATAAAAGAGAAGAGTTGATATTGAATATCGTATGATATCGTAAATCGTATGTCGGTATTACAAAAATAATACATTATTTAATGTGTAACGCTAAATATCCTTATATATATATATATATATATATATATATATATATATATATACACACATATATAAATATATAAACTTGACATTATAAAAAGACAAACTTGATTTTAATCGGTGGAGATGGAGACGGTATTGAGTTCTGATATATCACTTTGCGCGATGTCAGCTTTCTGTATACATGTTCGAATACACAAATACAGTATTTATGTAAACACGATACAATATATACAATATACAATGCATCACACTGAAGATTAATGATTATCCGAGTGATACGTATTTAAAAGATAAAACAGAGGGATAGTGAGGAGACACGATCGGGGACATCTGGCTTACTCCTCCAAGTCCAGGTCCCCCAATTCTTCTTCCAAGCCTTCTAGGTCTTCTTCCACGAAAAGATTTTCATTAATGGCTACGGCAACAGCACCTTCACCCATAGTTGCTGCAATAGAAATTAAATATTAATTATAACAAATAATATAGTATAATAATAAATATGCTTATTATTGTCTGTATAATAAAAACGTAAATTCTAACATTTAGAAATATTGTTTACATGCGGATATATTTAATGACTGTACATAATTCATTTTATATAAGAGTTTAAAATAATAAATCATTTATGCTTCTTAGTTTAAAGTATTTTATCAGTGAATAATATGTTACTGAACATATTAACATTAATTAATATAATTGCAACCTGTAGTATCTATATTGTTATCAGTGGTATTACTGGCTTTTAACCGATCTTCAGCTGCTACTGTGATACCATTACTATCGATTTCGCTAGCTTCAAAAGCAAGACGATCTGTATCGAGTTCCCTATACTGTACATCTTCAGACTCATCTTCTTCACGAACGTAACTAGATATTGCTTCATCTCCTTCATCGATACCTACAGTTAAATAACGTATTAAATTAAGCAATTAAATAATAAATTATGTTAGTGGAATTTTAATGAGATATAATGAAAACTTACCATCTCCTGCTGCAAGATCTGGATTAAAGTAAAACATTTCTCTTCCTGATATACCGACTTGGCGACCAGCCTTATAATCATTTCGCTTTTTCTCTTCATCCTTGATTGCTTGTTCCTGTTTCTCTTTCAACTTTCTCTTCTTCCAAGCCAAGAATGTCTCTAGCGTTATTTTAGTCTGTTGAAAATTTTTATTATATAAGATTATTATATAATCTTAGTATACTATATTTTTTATGTAAAATTTATTTTTTATCCGAAGTTTACATAACAATATATTTCATAATAATATATTCATACCTGATTAGGTCCTAAATTGGCTCTTTCTGTTTCTATGAGATCTTCTAGGGAAATCTCATCCTTCTTGTCTTCCTTTTTCTTATCTTTTTTCAAGACAAATCCAGGAGGTAAAGCATGCCTATAGATGCATTTTTGACCAGACGGACATTCCCAAAACCAACCATATTTCGACTTTTCTACTGCTTCTAAGAAATGTTTGCATATCTAGCGAAAAAGAATTATTTTGTTTTATATTCTCATAAATTGAACAAACATTCAAATGATTTCCTACAATTAAATTATGATGCTATTTATACAACTTACGATATCAGTAGTTGGACGACTGCCACTGCCATGTTTCTTTTCCACAACCTCTTTCAATTTATCCTCGTCCCACTTATCCATTGTATCCTCCTCTTTATCATCGTCTCTCATATCACAATATAAAGATCGTTTTTCAGCTTTCCGCTCAATGCTTAAATCATGCGAAAATTTACACTTATCTCCTTTTGTACATTGTCCTTGCTTGAAAAATGCACATACAACAGACTTAGGATCTATGCCTGCAAAAATTATTTTGTTATATTTTTTTATTTAAAGATATGTTTAATATTTGACAGCTTTCTATCGTTATCAATGTATTCAGTACCTTTATCGATCTTCTGCGCTTGAACAGGTTTAAAAATAAGAGCTAATTCCTTTTGCTCCTTTAACTTCTTCTCCTTCTCCAACTTTTTAGCATTGGGATCCTCGACTTTACGGGGATTTATACCACCAGATTTCACTTGCTTTTCAACTTGCTGAATGAACTTCTGTTGTTTGGCACCTTTCTTGTTTTTTATACCAAACGTTTTATCCTTAAAAGAAAAAGGAAGTTCAGATTTTAAGTACATTAAGTTTGATATGCATAAGTATATATTAAAAAATGTACCATAAATTTATTAGTTTCATATATTTATCTAGAAAACATGTGGAATACCAAAATTTTTGGTTAGACACAAAAAGTGTCTCTTACCTCGATAACTTTTTCTTTTTTCTTTTGCTCCGCTTTTTTGCTCGGCGCCGGCGGTTTTTTCGGTGGCATTCTGTCAACTCGAGTACTTTACCTCGGCGACAGATGATGCCTAAAACTGTTCGAAAAATTTTAACGATAACTCTACCACCTTCACTTTCTTCCAAATGTACTGTACTGAAATCATATGCAATCATCACGTTATTTTGAATCAAAGTGACAACCTTAGCGCGACGAAACTTCCTAAAAAAACAAAATTAATTATATTATAATAATTATTTATATAATTAATTGTTAATATTAAGAATAATATCAAATTAAAAAAAAGATTATTTAAATAAAATGTAATTTTTTTATTAGGTTACCCTTTTGAATGGCAATCAGTTTTTTTTTCAGTGACTTTTCGTTTCTGCCTAGGTGAATGGCAAACCTGCATCGATTGCTTATGAACTGTTGCTAACTTCACATCTTTCAGCGCCACGTTGTGTGAGAATGTCTTTTCATTTAGCGTAATCACGGTGAGGTGAGCGTACGGAGCCAGGTTTGGCATTTACGAGTTAATTGACGTTAAACCGAAGGCGCCGCAATGGCGAAATTCGACTTAACGTCTCGCATAGGTCAATACTTGGACCGCCACTTGGTGTTTCCTCTGCTGGAATTCCTATCGGCGAAGCAGGTATGGAGCCGGGCGTCGCGACATCGCGGCACTTGCGTTTTGGTTATGTCACATGTAGTGCGTTGCAGATTTACGATGAGGATGAGCTGTTACATGCGAAACTTGACATTCTCAGCAAGACGAATATGATTGATTATACCATCGACATTAGGAAACAGCTTTATCCCAACGTAGAAGTACCGGAGGTGCGTTTCATCATGTGTGTCACTGTTACGGGATTGTGAAAGAATTGATCATCATGGATTCAATTTCTTGTTACATATTCTTGTTACAGATTGTGTTTATTCTTTAGTACACATAATGGGTCATTCATGTTTTATGTTTCTTTTTTAAATATTTTTTAATTTTTTTAAATAATTTTTATTTTTAATATATAAATGCATTTGGCTATATAATAATCTATTTTTTCTTTTTTTAATTAATCTTACAAATACTTTCTAAGAAGTAAGTAAAGAAGTTAAAATATGTAAGAATCATTTAATAATTTTTGTATACTTGTAAAAATAATGAAAATCAACTCAGATACAAACAATAGTAATGAAGAGAAAATAATGATTTTATTTAAAGATTAACTAATGAATTAACATAGCGATGTTGTAGGAAATAAAATCCAGACGTGCTGATGTATTACAAGAGCTTGGCGTACTCCAAAATAATGTTTCAGTAGTGCTTGCTCTTATGAATAATGAGGAAGTTATGAAGAAAATGGAAAACATGCGTGATTCCAAAGCGCTTAATAATTATCTTACTCAAGAATCAGATGTAGGTAGAACAGTTATTATTATGTTAAATAAGGAAATTTTTATTTAAGTATTCTAACAAGATATTATAAATTATATTATAAATGTGAAAAATATATATTGACATAGTTTTGCATATACAGTTTAGGGTAGAAATGATGGACAGCTTTGTAAAGCTGGCAAAGTATCGCTATGAATGTGGTAATTATTCTGTTTCTACATCATATTTATACTTCTATATGCTGATTATGCCTCCTACTGATAAGGTAATATCAATTTTTATGATTATAAAAATTGAATATATTTTATAAAATCTATCCATTTTATTTATCTATTTTAATATTTAATATTAATTAATATTAATATTTGTATATTTAATTTTTAGAATTATTTAAATGTTTTGTGGGGAAAATTGGCATCAGAGATTCTTGTACAAAATTGGGAAACAGCATTGGAGGACGTGAATAAGTTGCGAGAATATATCGATAGTAATGTTATTGGCAATTCGCTGCAAGTATTACAGCAACGCACATGGCTCATTCACTGGAGTTTATTTGTATTCTTTAATCATGTAAAGGGAAGAGATCTGATTATCGAGATGTTCCTCTATCGGCCACAGTATGTACAATTTGTTAAGAAAGTATTTAATTTGCCATATACTCGTGTGAAATGTTCAGGATACCTCAGCCTTATAAATTCATTAAACAAATGAATGAATTTATACATATTACTATATTTAGTGGAAATTGTTTTACAATTAAAAAAATTTTTATGCATTTATTTTTATCTATGAGATATCTAGAATATTATCAGTCTTTATTTAATTGTAAACCATTAAAGAAAAAAATGAGATATAATGAAGTATCAGAAATACTTTACGCAGATACTTATGTAAATTTAAAAAACTGCTTTAATAATGTAATATTAATGATATTTATGAAAATTATAAAATTGTAATCTAATAAATTTTTGCAGTTATTTAAATGCTATTCAAACAATGTGTCCGCATATACTTCGTTACTTGGCTGCAGCAGTTATTGTCAATCGTTCTAGACGGTCTATTCTGAAGGATCTCGTAAAAGTAATACAACAGGTCAGATTTGAAATCATTACTTTATAAAATATAAAAATTCGTGCAAATTTTTTAAGTGTCGATAATTAATCTAATTTAAGAGAATAAAAAATTTTAAAAAAGGAGTATTAGTTAATAGTTTAATAATATTGGTTCAAACTTGTTGAAAAATTTATAATAATTAATAATGAGAAACTGATACTTTTTATATTGTATTATTGAAATGTTTTATATATATATCTTAAAAAATGTTATTTTTACGTATATAGGAATCTTATACCTATCGAGATCCCATCACAGAATTTTTGGAACATTTGTACGTTAATTTTGACTTTGATGGAGCTCGGCAGAAGTTGCAAGAGTGCCAGACTGTCGTCTTTAACGATTTCTTTCTAATCGCTCTACTGAATGAATTTGTGGAAAATGCACGGTTGATGATTTTCGAAACATTCTGCAGAATTCATCAATGCATTAGTATCCAGTATGTAATTTTTTTGCATCATGGTTATAAAAACAAGATTTGATTAATTATTTTTTTATTAGTTATACATTAATTATGTCTTTTAGAATCACATTACACACATATACACACACATACACACGCACGCACGCACGCACGCACGCACGCACGCACGCACGCACGCACGCACGCACACACGCACGCACGCACGCACGCACGCACGCACGCACGCACACACACACACACACACACACA
>Ga0157363_1007440_pt1 | contig 10378 bp, 8 predicted proteins | sample AttsexASBM1_FD_111477 | JGI IMG/M metagenome (GOLD analysis project Ga0157363, IMG submission 111477) | Fungus gardens microbial communities from leaf cutter ant in Ribeirão Preto, State of São Paulo, Brazil - Atta sexdens ASBM1 | ecosystem: Host-associated > Fungi > Mycelium > Unclassified ...
CTGGGCATAGGTGTCGGCGATCTCCTGGATCCCCCTGGCCAGCAGACTGGCGTGCACCAAGGCATCGGCGGCGTCAATACCAGGACGGACGGTGAACAAGGGTGGGTGGCTGGACCGACAGGTGCAGAACAGTTGCTCGGTCGTGGGGTTGAGTTTGGTCGGTGGGTTGGAAGGTCCTGTCATTCGATTGCCTCGAGTTACGTCAGGATATGGCTACCCTCCGCTATTCTCACGCAACGGGTGGCAGCCGTACGCGGGGTGAGAACCGGCGATACAGGAGGCTAATTCCGGCCAGGCAATGCCTGCCCGCGCACAGCTGCCATGACAGCATGCCTCCTAACAGAATCGGCGGGTTCTCACGCCCGGTCGCCGAGGTTGCGGCGACGGGAGGACCTTAGCGATGAACGCCTGGCTTTGCAGTCAGGCCTTGGAGACAGTGGACGTAGGATAGGTCCGAACATTGTGGATCGCTGTAAGAAAGAGGCCAAACACGATAAGCAATTTTGGTGAGAGCGTGATCGCTCGGCCTATCCGTTATTGATGTCCAACCTGATGTCGATATCGCACTCATCATGTAGGCACTTTCGGTGCCCCCCGGCGTGCATGCTCTCTTGTTTTCACACCTGCGCCACCCTGTACCGCGTACTACGCCCTCCCCCCGGCAGCTTCACCAGACACCCCTTCTGCACCAGATCGCTCAGATGCCGTGTGGCCGTCGCTTTCGAGACCTTCGCCACGGCCTGGTACTGCGCCGCGTTGAGGCCTTCCTCGAAGCCCCGTTCTCCGCCATCGAGCAGACGGTTGAGGACCTTGATCTGCTCCGCTGAAAGCACCTGTCCACGGTACACGTGCCAGAATCGGGCTTTCATCAACACCCTTTCGATACGACCCAGCGCCTGCTCCAGGCTGTTCAGCAGTGTGCTCAAAAACCACTGCAGCCAGGCGGTAATGTCGAGGCCGCCTTTCTGGCTGGCTTCGAGCACGCGGTAATAACCGGCGCGGTCCTCCAGAATGCTCGCCGACATGGCGTAGAAACGAATGGTCCATTCTTCGCCCTGGGCAAGCGCTCTGTCGGTGATGGCACGTGTCAGGCGGCCGTTGCCGTCATCGAAAGGGTGGAGGGTCACGAACCAGAAGTGCGCGATGCCTGCACGCAAGACCGGATCGAGGCTTGCATCGCCACGGCTGCGCTCGAACCAGGCCAGAAATGCTGCCAGCTGGTGCTCCAGCCCTTCACGTGGCGGCGCTTCGAAATGGACGGTGGGTCGGTCCAGACGGCCCGAGACTACCTGCATGGGTTCTTCGCCACGTAACGTACCGACGCGCAGTGGACGGGCGGACACGCTGTCTTCGGTCGGAAACAGCCAGTGGTGCCAGTCGAGGAGGCGCTGCAGGTCCAAAGGCGATTGGCATTCACGTGTTGCATCGACCAATAATTCGGCCAGGCCTTCGGAGCGCGGCGTGGTACGGCCGGTTTCGTTCAAGCCCAGGCGTCTGGCCAGGGAGGCGCGTATCGAACCTACGTTCAGGCGCTCGCCCTCGATGGCAGAAGATGTGACGATGTTTTGCAGCAGCGCATCGAGGCTGGCCAACATTGCCGCAGTCTCGTCCAAGCTCGCCAGCCTCTGCCGCAAACGCTCTTGCGCTTGTCCGCAGGCACTCAGCAGCGTGTCCAATCGCTCAGGACACACTCGAAAACCAGGCCATTCAGGTTGCTGCCATATCCACAAAGGCGCACTCATGACGTGTTCTCAAGCGACGGAACAAGCCAGTCATTGTATTCGGCTCATCCGGTGAGCCGAATAGCCGCGCTAATCGGCTCACGGTCGAGTCGCTTCAGGCAACACACGCCCGAACACTTGCCGATCTGAACCGGTACGCCGTACGGTATCGCCTTCCCCATCGAGCCTTCCCATGTCCGACCTGCACGCTATCCCTCTGGACGACATCGACCGCAAGCTGATCGATCTCCTGCAACTCGACGCCCGCGAGACCGTCGCCAACCTCGCCCGTCAGCTCGGCATCGCCAGAACCACGGTGGACGCGCGCCTGACACGGCTGGAACGGGCCAAGGTCATCACCGGGTATGGGGTGCGGCTTGGCCGGCGCATGAGTGAGGGAGGCTTGCAGGCTTACGTCGGGATCAGTGTCAGGCCGCGGTCGGGCAAGGAGGTGGTGCGCCGTCTGAGTGCCATGGGGCAGGTGCGGCAGCTGTGTGCGGTCAGTGGGGAATATGACTACGTGGCGTGGCTGCGCAGCGATTCGCCCGAGGCGCTGGATGAGTTGTTGGACCAGATCGGTATGGTCGAAGGGGTGGAGCGGACGACCACGTCGATCATCCTGAGTCACAAGGTGGATCGGGGGGAGCCGGTGTGAAGCTGTCAGATGGCGGAGCGTTTTGGCTGCGCTGGATGGGGTGTGCCTGATCGGTCGGTGGTGTTGGATTTTGCGGGCCCTGTGGGCCTGATCGCGGCACAGGGGCCGCTCCACCCGTAGCCCCACCGCGGGGTTGCAGACTATCGCGGTCACCTGTGGGAGCGGCCCCAGTGCCGCGATCGGGCCCACAGGGCCCGTAAAACCAGCGCTCTCATTTCCTCCAGGTTCATCACCCAGGATTAGCCCCCGCTTCCCCTGCAAAACCAAAGCGTTTCGTCACTTTTAACCACCATCTCGTCACAACGCTAAAAACCCACACAATCCGCCATCACCTTTCGTCTTACTTCCCAATCCATCCCCCTCTAACCTGTCAATCAGCCCTACCTATACTCATTCCACTCCGCTACCCCGCCCAAGGCCACGACATGAACAAGAAGAACCGTCACCCCGCCGATGGCAAACCCCCGGTCACCCTGTTCGGCCCGGACTTCCCCTTCGCCTTCGACGACTGGCTCGAGCACCCCGCCGGTCTGGGCAGCGTGCCGGCGGACCGTCACGGCGAGGAAGTCGCCATCGTCGGCGCGGGGATCGCCGGGCTGGTGGCGGCCTACGAGTTGATGAAGCTGGGCCTCAAGCCGGTGGTCTACGAAGCGTCCAAGCTGGGTGGGCGGCTGCGTTCGCAGGCCTTCAACGGTACCGATGGCATCGTCGCCGAACTGGGCGGGATGCGCTTTCCGGTGTCGTCCACGGCGTTCTATCACTACGTCGACAAGCTGGGCCTGGAGACCAAACCCTTTCCCAATCCCCTGAGCGTGGCCTCCAGCAGCACAGTGATCGACCTGGAGGGGCAGACCTTCTACGCCGAGTCGCCGGCAGACCTGCCCGCCTTGTTCCACGAGGTGGCCGAAGCCTGGGCCGATGCCCTGGAAGACCGTGCCCAGTTCAGCGACATCCAGCAGGCCATCCGCGAACGCGACGTGCCGCGCCTCAAAGCGTTGTGGAATACCTTGGTGCCGCTGTGGGACGACCGCACCTTCTACGATTTCGTCGCCACCTCGCAAGCCTTCGCCAAGCTGAGCTTCCTGCACCGCGAGGTGTTCGGTCAGGTCGGTTTCGGCACCGGTGGCTGGGACTCGGACTTCCCCAACTCGATGCTGGAGATCTTCCGTGTGGTGATGACCAATTGCGACGAGCACCAGCACCTGGTGGTCGGGGGCGTGGAGCAGGTGCCCCAGGGCCTCTGGCGGCACGTGCCGGAGCGCTGCGTGCACTGGCCGGCCGGCACCAGCCTGCGCTCGCTGCATGGGGGGGCGCCGCGCAGTGGCGTACGGCGTATCGCCCGAGGGGCCGACGAGCGCCTGGCGGTGACCGACAGCTGGGGCGACACCCGCGCGTACGCCGCCGTGCTGGTCACCTGCCAGAGCTGGCTGCTGACCACCCAGATCGACTGCGAGGAATCGCTGTTCTCGCAGAAGCTGTGGATGGCGTTGGACCGCACCCGCTACATGCAGTCGTCCAAGACCTTCGTCATGGTCGACCGGCCGTTCTGGAAGGACAAGGACCCGGAGACCGGCCGCGACCTGCTGAGCATGACCCTCACCGACCGGCTGACCCGGGGCACCTACCTGTTCGACAACGGCGACGACCGGCCGGGGGTGATCTGCCTGTCCTACGCCTGGATGAGCGATGCGCTGAAGATGCTGCCGCACCCGGTGGAGCGGCGCGTGCAGCTGGCGCTCGACGCGCTGAAGAAGATCTACCCCAAGACCGACATCGCCGGGCACATCATCGGCGATCCGATCACCATTTCCTGGGAGGCCGACCCGTATTTTCTCGGTGCCTTCAAGGGCGCCCTGCCTGGTCACTATCGCTACAACCAGCGCATGTACGCCCACTTCATGCAGCAGGACATGCCGGCCGAACACCGCGGCATCTTCCTGGCGGGCGACGACGTGTCATGGACGCCGGCCTGGGTCGAAGGCGCGGTGCAGACATCGCTCAATGCGGTGTGGGGTATCATGACCCACTTCGGTGGCCGGACCCACCCGGACAACCCGGGCCCCGGCGACGTATTCGACGAGATCGGCCCGATCGCCCTGCCCGACTGACACCTGGAGACCTTCGATGCGCATCGCTCTGTTCCAAGGCCATCCTGGCCCGCTCGACGTCGCCGGCAACCTGGAGCGCCTGCGCCAGCAGGCCGAGCAGGCGGCAGCCCAAGGGGCGCGCCTGCTGGTGTGCCCGGAGATGTTCCTGACCGGCTACGACATTGGTCTGGAGGCCGTCACCCGCCTGGCCGAGCCCGTGGACGGCGCTTCGGCGCAGGCCGTGGCCGCCATTGCCCGGCAGCAGGGTCTGGCGATCGTCTATGGCTATCCCGAGCAGGGGCAAGAGGGGGCGTGCTACAACAGCGTGCAGTTGATCGACGCCGATGGCCGCCGTCTGTGCAACTACCGCAAGACGCATTTGTTCGGTGCCTTGGACCGCAGCCTGTTCAGCCCAGGTGACGATCACTTCCCGGTGGTCGAGCTGGAGGGCTGGAAGCTCGGGCTGCTGATCTGCTACGACGTCGAGTTCCCGGAGAATACCCGGCGCCTGGCGCTGGCCGGCGCCGAGCTGATCGTGGTGCCCACCGCCAACATGGCGCCCTACGACTTCGTCTGCCAGTTCACCGTGCGTGTGCGGGCCCAGGAAAACCAGTGCTACCTGGTCTACGCCAACTACTGTGGCGCCGAAGCGACGCTGGTCTACTGCGGCCAGAGCAGCATCGTCGCGCCAGACGGCAGCCTGCTGGCCATGGCCGGGCAGGAGGCGTGCCTGTTGCTGGCGGACCTGAACCGCGATCACCTGACCGCGAGCCGTTCCGACTTTCCTTACCTGAGCGATGTGCGCCACGACCTGCACGGCGCTGCGCCCCGCCGCTGATATCCGCTAGCATGGAAGCTCGTTTCACGGGAGCCCCCATGCCTGATCTCACCCGCCACCTCGTGCTGGACAACGGCCTCCACTTGACCCTGCGCCATGCGCCGCACCTCAAACGCAGCGCCGCGGCCTTGCGCGTCCAGGCCGGCAGCCATGATGCACCGGCGGCCTGGCCAGGATTGGCGCACTTTCTCGAGCATTTGCTGTTTCTCGGCACCGCCCGGTTTCCGCTCGAGGACGGGCTGATGCGGCACGTGCAGCGCCACGGAGGCCAGGTCAACGCCAGTACCCGTGAGCGCACCACCGACTTCTTCTTCGAGGTGCCGCCTCCGGCCTTGGCCGGCAGCCTCGAGCGTTTGTGTCAGATGCTCGCCGAACCGGATCTGAGCCTGGCCAGGCAGTGCCGCGAGCGCGAGGTGATCCACGCCGAGTTCATCGCCTGGTCGCGGGATGCCCAGGCGCAGCAGGCTTTCGCGCGCCTGCAACGGGTATCGCCACGGCACCCGCTGAGCGCGTTCCAGGCCGGCAACCGCTATACCCTGCCTGTGCACGATCCGGCGTTTCAGCAGGCCTTGCACGGGTTTCACCGGCGTTTCTACCAGGGCGCGCACATCACCTTGAGCCTGTGCGGGCCACAGCCGCTGGACACGCTGCAGGCCTTGGGCGACACCTTCGGCCGGCTGTTGCGCCCAGGCACGCCTGTGCTCCGGCAGACGCCACCACCGCTGCTCGAGGCGCCTCTGCTACCCCGTCAGGAAGGCACGCGCCTGGACCTGCTGTTCGCCCATGAAGCACTCCCCGAGGGTGCCGAAGCCGCGTTGGAAGCCCTGCTGGGCTGGCTGACCGATGACCGTGAAGGCACCTGGCGAGGCCTGCTCGAGCAGCGCGGTTGGGTGCGCGAGGTAAGCACCGAGGTGCTGTACAGTCATGCCGGCCAGGCCCTGTGGTCCCTGCACCTGCAGCTCGACGACCCGGTGCACGCCGACGAGGTGCAACGGCTTTTGCAAGGCTGGCTGGGCTTTCTCGCGACCCACGACCTGGCACCGCTACATGACGAATTCGGGCGCATGCAGCAGGCGCAGGGTGAACGGGCGAGCGCACTCGACCTGGCCCGCCGCGACAGCTGCGGACGGCCTTTCCAGGGGCTCGATGCCCAGGCTCGGCACGCCTTGCATGCGTTGCTTGCGCACTGCCCCACCGCTGAGCGAGGCGCCTGGCATCTGCCCCCGGTCGATGCCTGGCTCGACCCGGCCCTGCCCGCGCTGTCCCCCTACCCCGTGCCGCCGCAGCTGGTCATCTGCGACGCGCTGTCTGCCTCGCAGGACCTGGCCGTCCTCTACCTGCGCTGGCACTTCCCTCGGCAGCTCCAGACCCATGAGGTCACCCGCCTCGCCCGTCGGTTGAGCGCCTTGCAGACACGCGCCCGGCGCGCCGCGCTCACCCTCCAAGGCGAGGACCTGGGCGCCCAGTGGCAACTGCGCTGCGCAGGCCGACCGTCAACCGTGCTCCGTGCCCTGCCAGATGTCCTGGCCGCGCTTCAGGCCCCCCTGGACGACGACGCGTGCGACCTCTCCGCCCTTGAGGCCCCCTTGATGCCAATCCGAGCGTTGCTCAAGCAATTGCCTGCATGCCTGGCCCTCGACACGGCACCTGAAGTACGGGCCGACGGGCAGGCTGGGCAGCCTACGTTCGACCGGCAGTGGCAGGAGGCCCGCTGGCACGGCATGGCCCTGGGGTTCGACCCGCAGGCGCTGGCGGTACTGGGCGCGGTCCTGCAGTCGCTTCCAGGCCAGGCGGCGCGGCCTGCGTCACGCCCGCCCCTCGAAGCCGCGCATTGGCACACCGTCACCACCGCCAGCCGCGAACACGCCTTGCTGCTGTTCTGCCCCGTGCCTGCGACGCGCGAGGCAGAAGGTCGCCTGCTGGCGCAGGCGCTACAAGGCCCGTTCTACCAGCGTCTGCGGGTGGAGCTGCAACTGGGCTATGCCGTCTTCAGCGGATTCCGTACGGTCGAAGGCCGACACGGCTTGCTGTTCGGCGTCCAGTCGCCCGGCACTGACCCGCACCGCCTGCTGGACCATGTGCGAGAGGTGCTGGACGCCCCGGTAACGCTGGCCCCTGAGCGGCAACACGCGCTGCTCGACCAGCTCGCGCCGTCGACTCTGGAGGATCAGGAGACGGCGGCCTGGTACTGGCAGGCGCACCTGGCCGCTCGACCGGACTGTCTGGACGACCTTCGCCAGCGGCTCGGCGACGTGACCCAGACGGACCTGGACCGTACGCTGTCCAGCCTGCGCACGCCTGGACAGGGGTGGCAGTGCCTGGCCAATGGTCCGATGCCGCCGGGCTGGCTGGCACAGAAATCGCACTTCGTTCATTAGCACGCTATCATTCCCTCTGGGCCGGGCGCATCTGCCCCTTGGCATGACACCTCTTGGTACGACGATGCCTTCATCGCATCTTGTAATACGTAGGCGCCTGCACCGAGGGAACCTCGTCCCTGAAACGACGCCCAATACCTGGACATCCCCCTGATTCCCCCCGGAAGGAGTTTTCCTATGTGGACCAAACCTGCTTACACCGACCTGCGCATCGGCTTCGAAGTGACCATGTACTTCGCCAGCCGTTGATGCCCCACGCGTCAGGGCGCCTCGGCTTTGCCGGGGCGTTTTCATTTTTGGTCACGGAGTCTCCATGTACATCCAGATCCTTGGCTCCGCCGCAGGCGGTGGCTTCCCGCAGTGGAACTGCAACTGCGTCAACTGCAAGGGCTTTCGCGACGGCACGCTGCGCGCCAGCGCCCGTACCCAATCGTCGATCGCCCTGTCCGACGACGGCGAGCACTGGATCCTCTGCAACGCCTCGCCGGACATCCGCGCGCAACTGCAGGCCTTCGCGCCGATGCAGCCGGGGCGAGCCTTGCGCGACACCGGCATCGACGCCATCGTGCTGCTCGACAGCCAGATCGACCACACCACCGGCCTGCTGAGCCTGCGCGAAGGCTGCCCGCACCAGGTCTGGTGTACCGACATGGTGCACCAGGACCTGAGCACGGGCTTCCCGCTGTTCACCATGCTCAGCCACTGGAACGGTGGCCTGCACTGGAACCGCATCGAGCTGCAAGGCAGCTTCGTCATCCCGGCCTGCCCGAACCTGCGCTTCACGCCATTCCCCCTGCGCAGCGCCGCGCCACCCTATTCACCCCACCGCTTCGATTCGCACCCCGGCGACAACCTGGGCCTGCTGGTCGAGGACTTGCGCACCGGCGGCACGCTGTTCTATGCGCCCGGCCTGGGCCAGGTCGATGACGCGCTGCTGCGCATGATGCACGGCGCCGATTGCCTGCTGGTCGACGGCACGCTGTGGGAGGATGATGAGATGCAGCGCCGCGGCGTCGGCACCCGCACCGGCCGCGAGATGGGCCACCTGGCCCAGAACGGCCCGGGCGGCATGCTCGAGGTGCTCGACGGGTTCGAGCGCCAGCGCAAGGTGCTGATCCACATCAACAACACCAACCCGATCCTCGACGAAGCGTCGCCGGAACGGGCCGAGGTCCAGCGTCGGGGCGTCGAAGTCGCCTATGACGGCATGAGCATCGAGCTGTAGGAGGCCCCATGAGCGACACCACACCGATGTCCCCTGCCGAATTCGAGCAGGCCCTGCGCGCCAAGGGCGACTACTACCACATCCACCACCCTTACCATGTGGCGATGTACGAAGGTCGCGCCAGCCGCGAGCAGATCCAGGGCTGGGTGGCCAACCGGTTCTACTACCAGGTGAACATTCCGCTCAAGGACGCCGCGATCCTGGCCAACTGCCCGGACCGCGAGGTGCGTCGCGAGTGGATCCAGCGCCTGCTCGACCATGATGGTGCGCCAGGCGAGGACGGCGGTATCGAGGCCTGGCTGCGCCTGGGGCAGGCCGTGGGCCTGGACCCGAACCAGCTGCGCTCCCAGGAGCTGGTGCTGCCCGGCGTGCGCTTCGCCGTGGACGCCTACGTCAACTTCGCCCGCCGCGCGAGCTGGCAGGAGGCCGCCAGCAGCTCGCTGACCGAGCTGTTCGCGCCGCAGATCCACCAGTCGCGCCTGGACAGCTGGCCGCAGCACTACCCGTGGATCGATCCGGCCGGCTACGCCTACTTCCGCACCCGGCTGGGCCAGGCCCGCCGCGACGTGGAGCACGGCCTGTCGATCACCCTGCAGCACTACACCACGCGGGAGAGCCAGACGCGCATGCTGGAGATCCTGCAGTTCAAGCTGGACATCCTCTGGAGCATGCTCGACGCCATGAGCATGGCCTACGAACTGGACCGTCCGCCCTACCACAGCGTCACCCGCGAACGGGTCTGGCACAAGGGGATCGCCTTATGAGTTTCGACCGTCGACAGGTGCCGCGCTGGCGCCCCGGCTACCGGTTCCAGTACGAGCCGGCGCAACAAGGTCATGTGCTGCTCTACCCGGAGGGCATGATCAAGCTCAACGAAAGCGCCGCGCTGATCGGTGGGCTGATCGACGGCCAGCACTCGGTGGCAGCGATCATCGCGACGCTGGCCGAGCAGTTCGCCGACGTGCCCGAGGTCGCCGACGACATCGAACAGTTCATGGAGGTGGCCCATGCCGAGCACTGGATCGTCTTCGCCTGACCTGCCCGCCGCACCGCCGGTGGGGCTGCCGCTGTGGCTGTTGGCCGAGCTGACCTACCGCTGCCCGCTGCAGTGCCCGTACTGCTCCAACCCGCTGGACTTCGCCCAGCAGGGCCAGGAGCTGAGCACCGAGCAATGGTTCCAGGTCATGGCCCAGGCCCGTGAGCTGGGCGCGGCGCAACTGGGCTTCTCCGGCGGCGAGCCGCTGGTGCGCCAGGACCTGGCCGAACTGATCGGCGAAGCCCGGCGGCTGGGCTACTACACCAACCTGATCACGTCGGGGATCGGCCTGACCGAGCGCAAGATCGCCCGCTTCCGCGAGGCCGGGCTCGACCATATCCAGATCAGCTTCCAGGCCAGCGACGAGACGGTCAACAACCTGCTGGCCGGTTCGCGCAAGGCGTTCGCCCAGAAACTGGAGATGGCCCGTGCGGTGAA
>Ga0157363_1007441_pt1 | contig 10377 bp, 6 predicted proteins | sample AttsexASBM1_FD_111477 | JGI IMG/M metagenome (GOLD analysis project Ga0157363, IMG submission 111477) | Fungus gardens microbial communities from leaf cutter ant in Ribeirão Preto, State of São Paulo, Brazil - Atta sexdens ASBM1 | ecosystem: Host-associated > Fungi > Mycelium > Unclassified ...
CACACACACACACACACACACACACACACACACACACACACACACACACACACACACACACACACACACACACACACACACACACACACACACACACACCCGCACACAATATATATATATATATAAAATTTATTCATTAAGATTTGATTAAATGAGGGGCACCTAGATAGACGTCATTTAATTTTAAAAAATCCATAAATATGAAGTTAATATTAAATTACTGCTATATTTATTATAATTATTATAATTTTTAGGTACAAAAACATTTTAGTTTTATTACTTGCCATTAATTGTAAATTATCATGATAATAATTACATATAAATAGATACATCTATCTCTCTTTCTTCGAACTTGGAGAATATTTTCAATATCAACGATTTAATAGAAATTTATCGCGCACTCGACCTGATGTTGCAGCATTATAATGTAAACGGATAAACGATTCATTACATGCAATGAATAAAATAAAAGCAATACATGTCTTACATTAAAAAATGGTTTTGTTAATTGCGAAAATACGATGTATTTGCAAGTATTGTTTAATATAAATTTACAAACTTTTTAAAAATTAAGAGAGTTTATATATATTTAAAACATTTCTATTATTTTCTATAATGGTTTTAACCACTTTCCACCAATTGATTCATCTCATTATTCTGTTCGTAAAAGTATTAAGGTACAATTATCGATCAAAAAGTTAATAATTTATGAATTATTTAACATTTGATATCAATATGTACCAGAATAAAATGTGTAAAATATCTCGTCAACTATTGGTTTTTTAATACTATTATCTTAATACTTTTATATGCAGAATAATTAGAGGATCATATTATGTAAAAAAAATCATACAATTTAATTTTAAAAAGAGAAGATAACCTTCATATCTTTTTGATGTTTCCATTTAAAAAAAACTAACATGACCAAAATATCCCTCTTCCATTTTGATTTGAAACATTTTTTTGTATCATCAAAAATAAGCGAGATATTTCAGAGTCAGGTCGATTTAAGTGGACCACTCTATATACAATAATTGTTAATCTGAGAATAGGAATTGCCTGTGTGAAGTGTTGACATTCCATTTTAAAAAATCCGATATTTTATACGCAATTCGCACAATAATTTTACAGTTCCTGTTAGATTTTAACAATTGTTCCGCTGATTTAGCTACAAAAAAAATTTTTTTTAATGGGATGCCAACTTCGCGTGGCACCTCAAGCATCGCAAAAATTAATTTTTACGAAGTTCTATAATTTTCGAAGAGTTCTATAGTTCCCGATAAGTTTTAACAATAGCTCAGATCTTTAAATATTTTTAAATAAATATTAGATGGGAAAAAGTTCGTGGCGTTTTTTTAATGCCATATAATGGGAAAAACGCCACGAATTTTTTCCCATATTTAATTTAATCTAACAAAAAATAAATTTCAAAAAAATTTATTTTCATCAAAAAATTCTCTTGATTTCAAAAAGTTCCTCAGTTGCTGATAGATTTTAGCAACAGTTCCAGTCTTTAAGAATTTTTAAACAATTTTTCAATATGAGCGCTGGCACTCTACTACAAGAATAAAGTACAACGTAATAGTCAATTTTTGTCGATTTTTTATTATTTTTCTATTCTGTAATAGTTTCAACGCTTTCGATAAGTCTTGTTCCAAATCTTGCCCTTAAGTATTATCAAATAATTTTTTAATGATTGCTGGTAGTACGTTTTTGATAAATATGTGATGCTGACAGTTCCTATCGCTTTATGGCAATTCTTGATAGTTTTCACAGTGACTATAAGTCGATCTTTACATGCATAAAGAGGAACAACGTTCACTCTACATTATTATACTACAAGAGACTGCATCAGCCCATGTTGTATATATAATTTGTTGCAGCAGATAATTATGAGTATATTTATAAATTATGCTATACAAAAAATAAATCGAAAGAGAAAGATGACAGTAGATTATAAAAAGTGTTTTATTTTTATTTTCAAGACGGGCAGAATATAATAATCATATTTTTTTTAAATTAAAATTTCACAAATTAGTGTGGCCAATATAAAAATTTCATGCGAATTATTAATTAAATTAATTTTAAAATGTAAAAGAATAGAACTCATATATTTTAGAGAAGTGCGAAAATAATGAGGAATATACATATATATTTATGCCATTTATATATTTTTCCTATAAAAAGCGTAAAGTTAGCAATATATTGATAGATAAGTTATATGATTAGAATCATTTTTATATATGTTCTCCTTTCTTTCCTTCAAATACTATCCATAACAAAGGGAAGGAATACCAGAAAAAGGAAGAAAATATATGTATATATATAGTTTTCTCTTTTCAATCAGTATTTGCTTAGAGAAAAAGAAAGGACAATACATCGATGGCACTCTTTGTCGCACTTTCTTTGTCAACTAGTTCTCACGCTAGATGTCGAATGCTTGATCTTCAAGAATACACGTTCTTGTGCAGGAAAATATTTGTACTAACTATTTTTATTTGATTTTTGAAAAACAGTGATTCTTATAAAAATCTGCAATCTTTTTAAGATTTAAGTAAACAATCCTTCAATCTCTTAGTGCCAGAAGTTTGTGAAACTCTTGTATTTTTATTGCAAGAATTTGTATAGGTTGAATTAAATGTACAGGTTAGTTAAATTTCTTTTAAACGAGTTTCTATTTTTTCATAAAATATTATAAAACGTGTTTTAACATTTTTATATTGGAACTCTATTCTGTCTCCCAAAAGTAAATTATTTTAATACAACCATATATGTAAGTATATGAATTGCATCACATGTGTGACTGTGCAATTATTTTTATTTAGTTCGATGTTCAACTCTCAGCATTACTTAGTGTCCAAAGAAATGCGTAACTTTTCTGTAACATTCCTTGATGTGACAACAGAATACCGTCTTCACATGTAAACCAAGTCGCGTGACATCGAAATACTTGCGGCTCGAGATTTAATTTGATAAATACGAGGTCCCGTGTACATACGGACTAATACAGACCAAACCACGTGGCTCATGTTCGCCATGCTCACCACGTGCTGTGGAACTGAGATTCGTTATTGCTTGCAGCAGTCGTAATTCATGGCTTGCGATTCGCGGCTCATTATTCTCATTCATTATCGATAAGTAGGACGCGAATCAAAATGCTTGTCAAGCCACAAATCAATGAGTCGCGCCATTGAATCGTGGTCAATGTTTCTTTTTCGTGCTGTTCATTTTGTCATAGAAAAGACGTTTTTGCTGAACTATCTAAAAATTTAGCTAAATACAGATGTAAAAATAATTTTGTTGAATCAAATAATTATGTAGGACACTCAGACTGGATGCTCGAATATCAAAATGTTTTGCAGCATTGCTCGTCATGTTTGAGATTTGTAATTACTTTAACTATGTGTTGTTAGTTCAACAAAATTATTTTCAGATCTGTATCTAGTTAAAATTTTAAATATTTCAAAATTCTTTTCATATTCATATTTTTTAAATTGTTACGTTTACAAGCTACGAATTAAAGATGGTACGCATAAACGAACTACAATAAATGATACGACATGAAATCTAATTGATTCCTTATAACTCGATTGCTCAATCTACGAAGTCGAATTTATTTTGAAATTATCATAATTATTTATTTGATAAGCCACGACGAGTCACGAATCATGGCTTACAAATACATTAGATATACATAGTAGATATACATTTAACTCGTAATGAAGATTTGATTTTACGCCTTAATTTTCTTTTGAAAAAAAGAGCATGTTTAATTCAGTGAAAGCAAAAGCTAAATGATAGGTAAATATAGTTTTATATAAAGTTCAACAACATGCAAATAACATCAAATGATGCTAAAGATATATGGTTCTTATGAACAGAGCTTTCAGAAACTTGTTATCGAATATAATAGAAACGTACAGATAAAATAATACTTTATTTGATATACATGTGAAGTTGTCTTATTTGAAATTAATTTTTACATCTCGTCAAGCAAATAACATCTTAATGTATCAATGTTATCATACCAAACTTTTCTTTAACTTTTCATCTTTGAATATTATTTTTTTAGTTAATATTAAATCATTAATTATACAATACATACACATTACAATTTATCCAATTGAATTTTTATAGAAATAAAAATTAATTCAGATCTCATAAAAATTAATAATCATCATTTGTATGTTATTCTTTGCATTAATTTATATTTCGTGATTATTTATTGTTATAATTTTTGCATTATAAAATGCTAATCATTTATCAAGCATATACAAAGAAATTGGCAATAGAATTAGTATTAGAATATAATTCTGCTCTCTTCATGAAATTAATATTAATTAATAATTAATTACGTTGCAAATAATATATTTCTGCGATGTACATTAGACGAAATCAAAGTTATCTTTTAGCTTTCATAATCTTGTCAAATAATATATAAATATCTTTTCAATTTGATTTTGTTTGTTTCCTTTTACTTCTTTACCGTCTTGAATAAAATATAAGTTGTCAGACAACATATATTTTCCATTATTCAAACATCCAAAATAAACATATCATTAATTTTAGATGTTACTAGTTTCAGACGATACGCCGATAACGACATACAGAGCAAGATATTAATTACGACTTCCAAAATTACTTAAATAAAGAAAAGTAATCCTATTTAAGTAAAAGAAAGAATATTTCACATTATGACACTGTCATCATCATTATGGACCACCGTCTACACTACTTTAATTTTTGGTAAAGAAATTTATATTAAGAAAATAATGTTTTTTTTATCTGTTTATTTTTATTATTCTCTTAATTGTGTAAACTTTAAACATAGCGAATAGTACCGAGACACTACCTTGTCTTCAAGTCTCTAAGTATATCTTTGAATAATGAAATTGTAAGGAATATATGCACATAAAGAAATAGCTAATTGATATATTATATAATTATTACATAGCATATTGATTGTATAATATATTAAAACGTAATATAACTGATTTAAAAGATATTGAAATATCTTTTAAAAAGAGTAGAATACACAAGATTTGTAAGCTATTATATATAAAGTCGAATGGTATAAAATGAAAATGTATAGATAGAATTAAATTCTTCTTTTCGTTTTATTTATTATTAATTCAAGAATTAATTGTAATTTACTTATAGCAAGTTAAAATAGTTCAATGTATTAAACTATCTTTTCTATTTCACTTTTATTAAATAATTAACAAAAATATAATAATCTTATGGAAAATTTTATTATAAAAAAGACTAATGTAATTTTATTTGCAATCAACAGATTTTTTTTCAAAACAAAAATTTTTATATTTAACAAAATTAATTCTTTAATTATGTAATGAGTAGTTATTACAAAATCTATAATACTAACAATGAACATAATTATTTATTAATTGCCATTACTTTTCTAGATTTTGTAACAGAAAACGTGACATCACTATTAACAAATACTATAACAGAAAATGTGACACCACTATTAAGGAACACTACATATAGAGAAAATAAAACAGAAGAATACCAAGTTTCGAATACTGAATTTGTAAATTATTCGATATTGCACTGGCCTAATTATTTATGGTTTGCTGCTGGTTTAGGAACTGGAATATTCATAATGTTAATTATAAATTCCAATTTATATTGCAAAGTCTGGTAAATATAATTTTTTTACTATAAATGCTTATAATTTTTATAACTGATTAATAAAATATAATTACTTAATAATAATATAAAAAGTTTATTGAAAAGAAAAGTGAAAATATGAAACAATATTGTACTAAAAATAATACTAAATTTTTGCTGGAAAACATCTTAGAAATATATGTATAATACATCCAATTTTTACAATATATCATGCTTGTATAAACTAATTATACTGAAATATCTTAAATATTTTTTTTACAATTTCTTTCATTATTCTATCTATGAAAGCATTAAGAAAGTTATAAGAAGTAAAAGCTTAAAAGATATTTTATATTTGATTTCATGTTTGATAAAATGTTTCGACATAAAACATACGAAATTTCATGTGAAATATTTTCTATAGCAGTATTTTAAATAATACAAAATAATAAAAATACATCTCTATTAATGTAAATAAAATATATGATTACAGTTAAAAAAGGAATATATAAGTTTTTGAAAATCTTTTCTATTTTATCATTTCTTTTAAATAAACAATACAACTACGAACTGAGATCACATTGATTATATTTTTTCAATTTATTATACGCTACTGCAATCATTTGCTATTTTTAATTATTAGAGTCTTCATACACATAAAATAAAAAATATTTAATTTAATTAGGTGTCCTAATTTTCGTATCTTAAGACGCATTTGGATCTTCTTTAGAATTCTTTGGCACCGTTTTATTGTTTGGTATCGTCGCGTTTGTCTTGGTAAAAACGAATTTTTTATTTCGACTCCCAAGCAAAATAACAGAGTTATTAAAGAACAACACAAAATAAACGTGAGTGCAAAACATGTAATGCGTAAAGTATATATATTAATTTAAAAAATTTTGTGTATATATATATATATATTTAAAAAATTTTCAATTATATATCATCAGATAGTTTATTACTTTATGTACTCTATGTACAATTTTTATATTATATAATTCTCATTATGTTATTGTGAGTTTTATTTTAATTTTGTCTTCATATCATACCACGAAAAAAAGTCCGAGGAAAATCTTTGGTGCCGTACAATATTTTTATATCAATCGTTAAATAATTATAATACATATGACAACATCTATAAGCCTTACTATTAGCCTTATTATTTTTATTTGATATTGTAAACCTGATATTGTATACTTTCCAACTTTCCTTGATTCTTTATAATTACTAGTTACTCATATAAATTATTATAACAATCTTTTCGCAGTTCCAATCGCTTCCGCGCGTCTCACTATCATCGCGACTCACAAGTCAGCCGCGATCTTCACAACAGTCACAATTGTCGTTGTCGCATCGCTCACAAATATCACAGTTGCCACGTGATTCAAAATTGCTACAACTCAGTAATCTCACAAATCAATCGCAATCTTCATCACAACAGTCACAATGGAATACTACGTTACCTACAGTCTCACGGCAATCTCATATCCAACAGCAATTACCATCCAGTTCCGATTCAAATCGATTATTAGGTCAATATCAAGTTTAATTTTTTATATGCACTACTATCAGAGGCACTAATACCTATATACATTATGTTGCTTTTAAATTTAATCTTTTAATATTATCTTATATTGTAGAGTTTCTCTAATTTTTTTTATTTATATAAATATTGTATAATTATTAGTTATGCAAAAATTGTTATTAATAATCAATTCTTTATGATTTAGTTTCCCCAGTTAGAAACAGCCCTGCAACCATCGAAAAGTCCGAAATTACTGCAATAATACATACAACTGCCATAACAACTATGATTGCCACATCAACTACAACGCCTGGACGATTGACTTCTTTTCCTACACAGTAAAAAATTTTGCGTTAAATTTAATACATTTTATCTATCCCAAACGGTTCACCTAAATTTTTGTGTTAATTTAACATAAGATGGATATATAAGAAAGTAACACAAATATTATATAAAAAAATGAATACAAGAAGCGTAATACTTTAACAATATAAAATTTTATACTAAATTTATAATAAATTTTATACACATTTATAATATTAAATGTAATTGATGCTATTTTTGCATTTTTAATTTAGACAAGACCTCTGTGACATTTAACATAGATAATACATAGATTTAACAGATATTTACTGTTACAAAGAGAAAAAAATATTCTTTTTACATATAAAATATATAACTAGCTGTGCAGAATATATTTCTTCAGTAAAATTAACATTTATAATTAAATTAACACACACATTTTATTCATTTAGAATTTATATTTTAAAATTATATTATTTTTATGTTATTCGTTTACTTATAAATTGTATTATTTTAACACTGAGAAATGTTAAATTTTAATTTAACACAAAATATTCAAATAACACATATTTCTAACAGATATATTAAAAATTCAACACAAAGTTTTAATAAGGATTCCTTTTAACATAAATACAAAATATTTTTTATCGTGTACATTAGTATAAAGTTCAATTTTTAATTGTGCTATTATTAAAACACATTAATATTTACATATTGGTTTTAAAACTGATTCTTTTATCACTTCTATCTATAATCTCTATAATCTTCTTCATTTTTCTTAATTTTTATTAATTACAAAGTTTATATACATATATATTACATATATATATTAATACTATCAATAATTTTCTTTTTACAGATTTCCTGCAACTCGTACAAATCCATATGACTCCATTTAAATGTTAAATGGTTATATTATTACATGACAAACTGTATAGTCTCATTAATTTTCAAAATTGCTGTGATGATAGATTATGAAATGTTCCAATCTAGAAAATAAGTTTCACCTTACATATAATTTTATTAAAAATATAATATTTCTTATTAAATTAATTATATAATGTAATAATGGAAGAAATTAGTAATTAAACTAGTAATTAGAGCCTGGATTGTACGCCGATCCACACGGACATATCAAATCATGTCGAATCGAGATTATAGCGCATTCCTCATGACTTCTCACTGCCACTCGTCCGAATGATGAACGATGGAATCAAGGCGGTAGAAGATGAAATAATGGGAAGAAGGTTGACGCGATCTCAGAACTTTAATCCGGGTTCTAACTTGTAATGTTATATATCTATTATAAATTTAACAATTTAATAGAATTATTATTAATAGAATTATTATTAATTAATATATTAATTTATATGATTAATAAAAGAAAATCAACATGTAAATTAATTTTCAAGATCTTTAGATAATAACATTCATTATACAAAATAGATTATAAGTAATTAAAATAAAATAATTGCATGATAAAAGTGTAGTTTAGAATTAAATAATATTAGGGATGCATCGGATCATAAAATTATTGAATACTGGATATCGGATATCCGGACAGAATGTCCGGTATCCGATCGGATATCCGACATTTTCCGAATATCTTCCGAGAAAGTATTTTCTAAAAAAAAAGTCTATAGAGAAAAAGATTGTAATTTTGCAACAATGTATAAGATATTATAGCATCATGAACATGCATACTTATTTTTAGAACATTTGTATAAGAAAAACATCAACAATTTAATAATATCAAATTTCAATCGGATATATTCCTGGATATTAATGATATCCAACTATCCAGTCGAATAATAAAAAGTGCCGAATAATATCAGATACCGGATACTTCCGGATATCTAGGCCTATTAAATATTCTAAATTAAAATTTAATAGATATTAACCCACCACACACACACACACACACACACACACACACACATACACACACACAACACACACACACACACACACACCATACATCACATATAACTTAATATTTTTCATAATAATAATAATTGTATTAATAATTTCATAATAATTGTAACATTTTAATATAAAAAAATAATAAAAGATGAGACTGCTTTATGCTATGATTTTGCGATTTAGAAGAAAATTTTAATACGTATATTTGAAAATTTAATATTAACAAATTTATAAAAGTAATGCACAAATTAAACGTTACATTATAATAATAAATATAATACATATAATTAATTAATGACACACCCTAAAAATAAATAATTTTCAATCAATAATTAAGCTACACTTTATTTTATTTAAAGTTTTTTGTGTAATTTTTTAAATCACTTTAAAACTTTAATTAAAAACAAATTGTTATTTTTGTTGTTAAATTAAATTATTTATAAATATATATAAGAGACATATGCTTTTTTAAAAACAGAAATTTCAGCTAAGTAATGCACAATTAGTGATGTAGAATAGAATTAGTAATGTAGTAATGTAGAATAAAATTTTCCTCAAATAAAATTTCCTCAATAAAACAAAATTAAAAAATTATTAAGAGAAATAAAACATTATAAAAGAAAAATAAAATGAAATTCTTAATTATATATACATGTATATATGTATATATATATATATACATATATAAGGAGAGACATTTCTTTTTTAAATATAACAGTAAAAAAAATTCACTTGCAGATTTTTCTGTAATACGAAAAATAAATCTTAGATTTGATCCAAAAAATTTTCTCGCTGAATTATCTTACCTTTAATGTTAAAGATTGGGCATTACTTTCGTGGTTCATTAATTTCAAAGATAGTTTTCTATCTTGTTCGAATCTTTTTATTTTATATTGTATTATATATAAAAATTACTATTATTCATATTTATACTTTTTTGGAAGATATTACATCTATACATATTTTTATTACATTTTTCTCTTTCATCTCAAAGG
>Ga0157363_1007442_pt1 | contig 10376 bp, 4 predicted proteins | sample AttsexASBM1_FD_111477 | JGI IMG/M metagenome (GOLD analysis project Ga0157363, IMG submission 111477) | Fungus gardens microbial communities from leaf cutter ant in Ribeirão Preto, State of São Paulo, Brazil - Atta sexdens ASBM1 | ecosystem: Host-associated > Fungi > Mycelium > Unclassified ...
AACTGGCGATTAAAACAATTTATAGCAGATGACTTGTTGCAGTGCTTCTACATTCATGTTAAATCCGAGCAATGGTTGGTGTTTATTTAAAAAAGAAAAACATATTTGCGCACAATTCCGCATATAGGACTACCGCCTGCTTCTTTCTCTCTTTCTCTTTCGTCTTATAAAAAGAAATGATGCACGTGCGAAAACCGCGAGGAGATTGCTTGTGGGAAAATAGAATTTTTTTTTAAGAACACATAACGGAACATGCTAGGAAAATGAACGGACTACTACTAGCCCGAAGTTACAGTTAATGCTCTCATTTTGCGATGCGATATCTTTCTTCTACTTCTTCTTCTTGTCCTTTACAACGTCATACTACTTTTTTGTCGCAGCTTGGTTTGTTATCAGCATTCTTAGACACGTAAAGAAAAGAAGCCGCTATAATTTTCTCATTTATAAAACGAGAGTGCGTCTCGTATTGAAAAACGAATTCACATTCCTTCGATGAAAATGGAGGTCGTAAATATTCAAAGTACCTGAATGTCCGATGTATCTGAATTTCGCGCGCATATATTGTACTATATATACCGTATACTATATATTTTTATATTCTACATATTTCGTTATAATAAATAAGGGAGACCGGGGCTCGTTGGCATAAGAGGATTGGCATTGCGTTTCCTTCATTTATGATGAAGGAAACAATGGAAAAGTTACTGCAAAATATTTTTTTTACAACACAAATACTTCTCCTTAAGTTTCATTTAAATCAAAAAAGTATTATACAATAGAAAAAGAAAAAAGTGATTTAAGAATAGTAAGTAAATTTATGAGCATTTCATAATTTCATATTAATGTCCTTCTGCTGGAAAAAATAAATCTAAGCGATCTATATTATAGATTATTAGTTAAAAGAACAGTCTGTTAATATGCAATATATTTTTTGAGTAACAATGGTAATTTAATAATAAAATGATCAAAATCAGACGTGTGCAGGGATGGGACGTTGGCTCATATCATAAGAAGAGTTTGAGTTAACTCGCTGTACCGCACGTGTGAACATTCAATTACAATTTAACTCTGACAAAACACTTTACATTTATAAAATTTATATATTAAAACAAGATAGAATTAAAATAATTTACACTAGTTTTTCTGTAACAACATTTTATTATTTGATCACATTACAAAATAACTTTGAAAGATACGTTTTATTAAGAACTATATATCTACTATTTAATTTTTATTTCTATTACTTTTTTTATTACGTTTTTGTTAAGTTAATGTAGAGTTTATTATAGAGGCAATTTATACTGCAATATGTATCAATTTACCTCACATATGAAAGTTAACTAGAATGCAGCATTTCCGTATTTCATTCATTGCAAAAAAACCATACAGTGTATAGAACTACACTACAGTATATTACTGATATGAAAATGTAGAGAAAGGTTCTCTCTATCATATTGATATATTTTAATCATAATAATTAATCGTTTAAAAAATCTAATGCCGTTAATTGTGAAAACTATGCCAACAACATCCGATCTCCTCTATATAATTTCGTTTACAACGTACAATATACATATATATATATATATATGTATATGTATATTTTCATTGCTGATATACGTATCGAAAACTCAGTTCTATTTTATTGGGTTGTCCGGGAAGTTCGTGCCGATTTTGAAGGAAAATTGAAACGCAGAAGATTTAAATTTTAGTATACATTTATTAAATTATATAGGTTAGTCGGCACGAACTTTCCGGACAACCCAATACATAGCAAAAAATTTAATAGGATATCTATTTTGATACATAACTTTTAAAATTTGTTAAATTGTTCAAAATAATTACCTGTAAAAGAATTATCATTTAATCGAAAGATGTTCATAAAAAAAAAGATATCATCGTGTTATACTATAATAATTTACTGTTCTTAATCTAATGCTATATTCGTACGTAATTTATGTCTGCAATTTACCACATAATTTTAATTTTTTATAATGCATGTTTACTTTTGATAATTTTAATGTATCAAGAGTTAATTTACTGATAATATAATCATGCACAATAATTCTCAATATTTTAAATATTAAATTCAATTAATTTTTATATGATAAAACGATCACGAATAAATTATAAATACTGTTTTATAGTTCTGACACTTCATGATTTTTCAAACCAACAGCACAACATTGTTGTAAACTCGTTTTATAATTACGGTGATCATATTTTCTTAAGGAAAATAAAAGACAAATTTAATAATATTAGGACTTTTTCCTATATGTTTTCAAATCAATTTGTAATTGTTAAAAATCTGTGCATTATACAATTTTATTGGATAGCGTAATTAAATTGCACAGTTTTCTGATAGTTTGAAATGCTACTTCTGCATGATTCGACTGTATTGGAACAAATCTTTGAAATAACAAAAAGTTCGAAATAATAAAAAATGAAAACAATTGTAGTTTGAATAAATTTAATTTTAAAAATTAAGATAAAAAATTAAGATAAAAAATTAATAAAAACAAATTGTATTTATATGCATGAAACTGTAAAATATTTTCCGTAAAAATTGCTCATTAATATTAAATATTAGAACGCTAGTAAAAAAAGAACTCGGAAAAGAATTTCCCGTAAAATAAAAGACAGTAAAGGACAATATTAGAAAATAAAGGATAAAAAATCGAGTTTTGAAGAAACAAATAAATTTAAAGGACAACTATTTAAAATAAAGGACTGTCCTTTACAATAAAGATATGGTCAACAATAAAGGTATTTGTAATTCATATTTAGAACAAAGACATTTTTTTAACTGTTTCTTTTCGAGACATTTTTTTTAACTGTTTCTTTTCAAACGATTTAGATCTGATCTTATCATTTGAATTTGATGTCATATTTAGTATTAATGACTAAAGCAGACTCAGTTAAATCGAAATATTGTAATTTAAATCCATATTTCTTAATTATTTGACATTCTTATATTGCTCGTTCTCTTGGTCTTTCAACTCTTTTCATTTATAAATTTAATTAACATTAACTTTGAAATTTTATATTTCAAAAATGATCGAAACACCCAAAAAAATCTGTTTGCTTCAGATGTCGAGGTCTCTTATCTAAGTGGACGCATCGATGTTGCATTCTTGAGACTTGAAAGTGGGGGAGCGACTTACCTGCGACAAGAGCTTTGGGAAAGTGTGCGCGTGACTGTTGTGTCCGGTTGGTCGCTCCGCTCTCTGTTGTTGCTGTTCCTGTTGTTGCTGCGCCGCAGCCTCCGATCTGAGATCGTGCCTCCATCTCAATACCCCCATCATAACGTGCGGTCACGATAAAAACCGCCGTTTAAAAAAATCCACTTCTTCCGATTGATCGACGTTGCGCTCGAATTCACAGCCAACTTCACCTCATTCAATGATACTCTACGTCTATGTTATTGCTTTCGGTCTGAATTCGTCGGGCTTGAGATCTCGGATCCCATCCGAGTTTCGTACCTTCTGAATAGTTAGAGGATTTATTTTTTGCCTTGTGAACACAAATCTTCTTCAGAACGAGCACGTGCGTGTTATTTTATTAGCCGTCTGTTTTGAAAAGAACTCCGACCGGTCAAGCGTGAAGTCGTCAGCTGTAACATGGACCGGCGATATCTTGAGGCTGACTTAACATGTATAGAATTCAAACTCCGGTCTTTGGTACGTGCTAACGCTTCTCGATAAAATTACAAAGAAAATCGTCGATTGCATTCTACACCGATTCAAAGCGGTGCGTTTTTCATGTTGTAAAATCCTCTCGATGACGCACTGTCTATCTTGTGAAAAAAAGACGATTCCAAAAAACGTAGAATTTTATAGTGTCCTATCGGATCTGAATGCGGACGCCGTTGTCCAGCGCCGATAATCTTCGTCGCTGATCATGCTGGCTGTCATTCCGCGTCGACCGCTCCGAATTTCGCACTCCCGAAACAACCTGTTTTCCCCTCTCTTCTTCTCTCTTATTTTATTTTACGCCGCAGCTTTCGAGAAAACGTCGCGATGTTAGTGCCGTTAGTGGGCGACGCGAGGCTCACGGAGCGAGGTCGGAATAGAAAGTCAGCGATCATGCAAGAAAATCACGCGACATCTTACAAGGTGCAACGCGCGTGAGCGACTGCACGCGAGACTCGAGAGGACAACGCGCGAAACGGGACGGTACTCGGAACGACACCACGTGACCTCGCACTGCGAGTACGAAGACGCGACTGGACGCGACTAGCAGCGAACGGCGAGCACGCTCGCCATCTCTCAGTGCCGGATGGAGAGGAGCCTAAGGGAAGGGGATACACGATATTAACACGAAAAAAAAATCTTGAATTGTATACTGGAGGAAACTGGAGCAAATTTCTTATGTTCCCACCTATCGAAAGAAATGCCTCTGAATGAAATAAAATTCTATCACGTTGAATTTACAGCTTTCCCCGAATAAAGAAGTAAATCTTGTCTTTTCGCTGTTTCTATTGAAAGCGTCATCCAATTGTTTCAAATGCAAACTTCAATCATTTGAAATATTCGTGGAAGATCATTTATTCGTGATGCGCTAAGAGTCTCCAACGTGTTATATGTATATCGCCGTCATGAGGATTATAAATCGTTTTCTGAGACTTTCATCTGAGAATATGAAACAGAAAGGAATACGTATTTCTCTCCCACGTGTTGTTTCTATACATTCTCTCACGTACTCCTCTTCGATTTCAAGCGATTATTTTCTAGGTGTCAAGCGAACAAATGACGATGACAATAAAGGGTGCCTTCCACCTATTGTACATCCGTCATTGCGTCGTACTCGGCGCCATACCCCTCCGTATCGCCCGACGGTTCTAACTATGCCCTCTTCACCCATGGCGCATCGGTCTGTCGTTCTTAAAACTCCCACCATCGGACCGCAAACGTTGCCATGGTCGCCATCGAGCACGTAAACTCTTCCTGAAACCGCGCGCTCTTGTCTAGTCGTAACTATTCCCAATCAATTAGGTCAGATCGTGCTCTTCGACATTTTACGGTTGTTCACACAGCGGGTTTTATATTTTCCGACCGGGTGAACTCGGCGACTGGCGCCACGTGAAGGTTCCGAAAATTTCGAAGAGGCAAGTTGGTATAACACAAAATCTTTTCTTCGCAGAAACTTTTGTCACCTGAGTAATTACTATCTACGTGATTCGTATTACATAAATCAACGTAGGAATTTTTTTGTATAAATATATTTTTGCAAAAAAATTCTTATGTTGATTTATGTACGAATTACTGAAAGAAAATATTGGTTGCTGCAGCAAATTAGATGATTATATATGGCATTTTTAATTGATTGCAACAGCGAATTTTTGCTGCAGCCAATTGTTTGTTGTATTAATCTATCAGTAATGTCAATATAGGATTTCGATTGGCTAAAGCAACCAGAAATTGATTGCTACAGCCAATTAAAAATGCTATGTCATACTTAACCGTCTAATTTACTGTAGCAACCAATCTTTTCTTTCAGTGCGTAAGTATTAATTACACAAGTCGCACACTGAACCAAAACTGTACATAAATACATATTCATTGAAATTATAAAAAAATAATGAAATTGATCCAATGAATTCTCATAATGGTTTAGATTATGAAATTATTATTAGAATTCATTGTAACAATAAATATATAATTACATAAATGAATCCAGTTATTGTATCAATGAATTAACTACATTATGTCAGATATTGATTAATGATCATTCATTGGATAAAAAATAACCAAAAATTTTTTTCAATGCATGTAGTTAATTAAATATAATTAAAAAAATCAAAACTGTAAATTTTTTCGAACGTGTCATACATGACGAACCAAAATTTATTTTATTAACTAGATCCGCTTATACTTATTGATCCTGACAACTGTCATTCGCAAGAAATTTTAAATATCCTTCTTATTTGTATTACAAAAGTGTAAATTTTAATAGGAAATAACGATCTCTAGTAATGTAGTTCTGACTATAACACAGACTGTATGACAAACGCGATGCTTCTAGATCGAAATTAGTTCGCATACACGAGCTTTTCAAAAGCAAAGTGAGCCTTTAACATCCGCATGGTAACGACAGGTGGTGCGGAAGGTGAAACCAAGAGGAAACGTAAGTTTGTGGCGAGAACCGAGGGGAGAAAACCAGAGGGAAAGAGAAAGAAGGGGAGAAGAGAGAGAAAGAGAAAGAGAGAGAGAAGATGGAAAGAGAAAACGAGAGATACCGGATATCCTTTCGTGGTTGACTTATTTCGTTGTCGACGAGGCTTCCCATTTCTTTGTGTCCACGCCTCTTTGTTTCGTTATTTTGTTCAATTTCCTGCGCCCAAAAATTCGAAAGCATCACACTGTTCATCCACCCCCTCCCTCATTATTTACATACGTGACGTAAAAAAATTATGAACCTCGCGAGATAGATATTCTCTCAATGGTAACGATCAGTCGTACAAGGATTTTCTCTTAAAAAAAAGAATTCAAAATACTAAATCGATAAAAATAATCGTTCATGAGTCGAACGATATTGCAGTCACTCACGCTAATAATAGCGAATGAATCGAATCGAAGAATGAATCAAATTAGAAGAATAGTAGGTTGAATTGGTTTAATGAACAAATCGAATGCTACACTTGAAACTCGCTCATTGAACCGATTCTATAGATTAACCTCGTTTAAGAGATAAAATGTGTAATTATACTAATATTGCGATAATTATGCTGGACGCCAGGAAGTAATTAACGCTTGGAAGCGTAGTGGTTACGATACGTAATAATCTTTTATTGAGCGAAAGATTAGTTGAAGCTCGAGAAAAGCTGATAGCCGAAAATGGATGAGCGTATAGCGGATATCGATATTGGAACTTTTTTCACAATATAGAGTTCAGTTAACAGATAACGAGTAAATTAACAAGCTGTAAGCAGCTGCAGTCTATGAAATAGTTATCGACAGGATATAGTTTAATGTTACGAATCGATATTTAATAACTCGATATCGATAACGAAGATCAAAATTCTAATTCACTTTTGATGATGTATAGTTATCAGTCAGCCTTATTTTTTGTATTTACTCTTCACATTCTTTGATTATAGCTTACAATTCCGAATCATGTATAACTTTTATTCATATAATTGTAAAAAATAGTTAGTGTAACGTTATTATCAATCAAACATAAAGAAAGAAAGAATTGACTTCTTGAGAAATGCGTCTTCAAGTTGATTCAGGTTTCTAACATGATTCTCTGCTTACGTATCAATTTGACACAATATTTTAATTTTAAATATATATACAAAATTATGAAGTTTTATCTATTCAGGATTTCTTGGACGTTCATTTCTTACATCAAGTTGACGATAAAAATAAATTGCAGTCATTTTATCAATATTACGCAAATGTCAATTTTATAAAATAATTTAGATATAATTTTTAATACAAAATTATTTGTATGTTTATTACTTTCGGGTGTATAGTTATCAGTTAGCTTTATTTTTTGTATTTACTCCTCACGTTCTTTTAGTTTCACAAAAATTAGTTCACAAAGAGCACAATGATTAGGTACTTTTTATGGAAGCAAAGACCTGTGACATGAAATCTGCGATCTTCACGGCCACTGCACAGAGGGCTGCGAAGATCATACAAATCTGAAAATCTTCCCGACCATTTGGCCAGAATACGATGGTTCGAACTTCCGGTGCGCTTATGCGCTTACCTGACCGACCGGAAGCGACGCCGTCCTCTCTATCTCACCTTTTGCGCTAGCGTGTCTCGTTTTATCGCGTTGCGCGAAATCAGCGATGCGTTTCGGAGAGTTTCGGTTCACGTATGCTGAACCATATAATTATTTACTACTTAAAGAATGCTTGGTTCCCATAAAGATTAACAAATATGCCGTTTAAAGTAGCATAGTAAAAAACGGTAGACAATTTGTTTCTATTGTTAACAAGGCAAAAAGTTCATTTCTTTAACGAAATTTATCTTGAGTAAATCAGTAACAAAATAATCTCTCGATACTAATATCTTAATCATAATTATTACATAAATAATTAATCATGTTACTCTCTCGATTTCTTAAAACGAAATACAAATAATCACAACAATAATAGAACCATAATTAAACTCCCTCTTAATATGATGTTATTATTTGTTTCACAATTCAAAAGGAATATATACTCAAAAACAAGAACCTTGAAGAGTTAGAATTGTCTAACTCTTATTAAGGAATAAATAAATAATGAGTTTTAGCTTTTGTATTCTGCTTCAGTTGTACGCTATATTATGGATCGTATTATTTATATTATTGTTCTTAAATTAGTTTTTTTTATTCCCGCTTTTTGTCAAATGAGAAAGAGAGAGAGGATCGTAGATTTGTTCAAACTAAACGACTGTAAGAGTTAGGGGCTCTGTCCAATAAAAGGAACAGAGAATAAGAATTTCAACTATCAGAAATCATGTATTGTGAATACACAGTTTCTGATAGATTGAAATTCTTATTCTCTATTCTCTATTCCCTGTTCCTTTTATTGTGCGCAGCCCCTTATTCTTGCGAAATCGAAAATTACAAACAGAATCCTTCCGCCATCTAACGGCAGCTTTATAAAACATCTTTTCCATTAAAGGGATCCTAAAGTCATCTGTTTGACCGACTAAACACAACTTTTCAAAAATAAAAAAAATTAATTAAGACAATTCATATTTAAAATACATAAATATTTAATATTTAAAATACATAAATATTAATAATAAAAAAAGGCGTGTAATGTAGTTGATATTAAGTGATATACAGCTTAATTCTCAGTCTTTTAAATGAAAATGTTGTTTATTTACATAAAAACAAATATCTTGCACTTGTAAGTTCTGATTGTCTCTAACAAGAATTTTCTTCTAAAAGTTATTCCAAATTTTTGTCTTCAATTTTTTTTTGATTGTCCAGGACAACCGTTCTTTATCTTGGAAATTGAAATTGCTATTCTAAAACTTTTAAAACCGCTTTTTACATATACTATAATTATACACGACTTAACATTGTTCTCTTATCGACTCTGCCTAGGTAAATCAAACCGATAAGTTAGGGCTACTGCTAGGGCGACAGGACCACTATGTGTACACCGCTGATAACATGTCTCTGATTATCCCGATGAATGCGATCTACATTATCGACAGCAAAAAAAACATTCACCGATCAGGGTCTCTATCAATGAAACATGGCATGAATTCTGATCGAAATTATTCCGTTTTCCCTGGAGAATAGAAATCTAGAGAATAATTGAATAATTTCGATTGGAATTCTATTCCGATTTGTTCCATGATGGATGCTCAGAAAGAGATATGATGTAAACACAATAAGAGAAAAAGAAAAGCGAGTTAAAAGAAGTGAACGTTTCTCACGACATTGTGGGATAGCATGTGACACGCAGATGATTAAAACTCGTATGTCGAAATCCGGATCGCAATTCCACCAGTGAGAAAAAAGCGAGAGGCTCGCAATATTCTTTAATTCTCATACGCACAACTTCCTGCAGATGTAACTTTTTTTTTCTCTTTGCTTTGTTATTCACGATTTTTTTTCTCTTGTCTTTTCTTACGAATGTAAAAATTACTTGATTTCTTCGATCGAAAGAGAAAATCCGATTTAGCAATGTGACTGACTAAATTAAAGGGATGCTGCAGTTGTTCTGTTTTACCGATCAAATGTGACTTACGTACGGTTTGCAAACTTATAATTTACAAGACATCGACACATCAATATCGCATACAAATTTATAGAATATTTTTGTTTTTTTAGAAATTAAACAAAAATTAAAAAATAACTTCCTAATCATCGATGTTACAAGGTCACTAATAATTAAAGAAATCTTAAAATAAAGAAACTTCAACAATATCAATAGACCAAATTCTTTAATTTCGAACTAAAATTTCGATAATAGTGATATCTTTTAATTCAGTTCTTTACATTATCGCTCTGTTTTTTTACTCAAACGCGTACATCTATCCTTATCTAATATATTGCATCATATTGCATCCCTATATTTTGCAAGATTTTACTGCTATATACAATATTACTCATTTTTATTACTCTATATCTTCATTTTTCTATTTTTTATGAAATATAATTCTAAACAAAACTTTTCTTTTAAACTTTTAATCTTAGTTTCAATTGTACGATATTGTCAGTGCATTGTCTCTATATGACGAGGCTATCTTATTTTACACTGTAAAATTGTTTTAAGTAAATATTGTTGTCACATAACGATGTGTAAAAAATAAGTGTATTTTTAATTTTTGTTTGTTTTTCGTACAAAGCTGATGTTTGTTATTTTTGTGCGTATTTTAATCGTGTATAAAAATTTTACAATTATGTAAAAATTCAAA
>Ga0157363_1007443_pt1 | contig 10375 bp, 4 predicted proteins | sample AttsexASBM1_FD_111477 | JGI IMG/M metagenome (GOLD analysis project Ga0157363, IMG submission 111477) | Fungus gardens microbial communities from leaf cutter ant in Ribeirão Preto, State of São Paulo, Brazil - Atta sexdens ASBM1 | ecosystem: Host-associated > Fungi > Mycelium > Unclassified ...
AATTACCGCACGTTCAATTTGTAAGCGCCTCAACGCTATAATATGTAAACCTTGATTGCTTACATAAAAAGTTGCTCAATCTGATATTGAAATATTATACATATATATATATATATATATATACGCTTATCGACGATTGCGTCGCTACTATAAAGTAATTTTCTCATTTATTTTCGGTCTCATTTATATCGGTTGCCAGTGATAGCAATCATGTTCTGACGAATAGTTCAATAATAAAAACGACATCAATGTACGTATATATTATTATCGCGCATGACTATATATTTATTTCTACCGTTCATTTTTAATAAAGATTTTTGCAATCATACTATAATCCACTCGATATCAATCATTCAATAATATCGGGGACGAATGAGTCTGACAATTTGGATCTGATGGCGTCAATCACTGTCCATCAGTTCGCCTGAGTATAATTCAAAGTTCATTTTTTCTCGCGGCGCGCTTCAACGTGCACAGAGATACGGTCGTTGCGCATATCTCAGCCATATCTCCGCGCTCGAAAAGGAGGGGGGGGGGGAAAAAAAAGAATACGCTTTATTACTTGTCAGACATTCATCCTCCCGCGTGACGGTCACACACTCCACCGCCCGACGAAGCAACAATCCGTTCGTTAAGCCTTTTCCCGGTATTGCGGCAATCAGCCCAAGTCGGGACATTCGATACAGCCCGTTCCACGTCTTTACAGTCATACCCGTGAATGTGCAGATAAAGTAGTGGAAGCGTCTTCGAGATTGCCTCGTGCTTCCAAGAAAGGACAGCTGAGTCGTGCCGTCGAGTATGATAGTACGCATGCATACCGCACGAGACTTCCTACACATGTCATAAGCTCGTTTAAGTCGGCGCACGTTTCCATATGCGCCTCAAACTTGGCGTTTTTGGCCGTAAACGTCGCTTTTGCATTATTCTCTTCTTTTTTTCTTTCGCAAAGCATTGAGATGATCTGAGAATTCTCAGAACTCTTGATGTTTTTGAATGAAATTATTTAGAATCTTATTCTATAGGGAAGATACCGAAGGCATCTTCTCTATTGAAAGATATTATATACAAAGTGTCTCAGATTTTGCATGGCATCCATTAATAGCAGATTTCTGAAATCACTTCAAGATGAAAATTATAATACCAAAATATCGAGGTCATAATACATTCTGTTTTTAAATAAGAAGAGTTTAAAGTTAGTTCAAGTGAATTATCCAAAATTTGCGTACTTATAAAAGTGGCACATTGCAATAATGAAAGTGTTTTCAAGCATCAATTCTATTTTCTTCTAAACATATTCATTGCTGTATAATGTATTATGTCTGAGCACACAAATTTCGGAATTGACTGAATTTCAGACAGCTCAACTGACTAACTTTAAAGATTATTGCAGCTTCGACATTTTGGTATTAGGAGATTCTCGTCTCAAAATAATCTCAGGAATCTATTAACGATCGTCATGCGAAGTCTGAAATCTTGTATATCAGTAGGTCAACTATATTGATGCAGATTATTATAAACTTTGAACGGACATTATTCCGGGTAAGTAAAAACACAATGGGATAAAAGTATAATTAGAGATAATAATTGGCAGGGTTTTTAATTTGCTCGCAAACTCGAGTAGATATTCAATATTCATAATGAGGTAGTTATTAAGATCTCCTATCAATTGCTAATTGAGAGGTTCAAGCTGAATAAAGTCAAAATCGAATAAAAAGCGGATTTATAAAGAAGATCATAATTGAATTTCACTAATGATTTACCATAAATATTATGATGCTGATACGAGAGAGCGGAGAGAAAACAGATCACAGAGAAATACTAAATGTCTATCATTGAGAAACGTACCCAACCGAGCTGTATTTCAGAACGCCTTGAGACACGCCACTCGTCAAGCCGTTAAGCATTTCCGCAGGGCCAATTTTAATAACGTCCCAAGAGGCACCACAAAGGCAGCCCGTTCTGAAGCGCTTTGACACGGATGTGTACTTATTCCTATCCTTCCGCTCAGCCTTTCTTCCGATATATCTGCACAAGAATCCCTTTTTTACACTCGCCTCGTGTCTTCAATGATTACTCTTGATATAACAAACGCAACTGGACTACTTCAATTTGTTTGGTTTCTCATGTTTTTCTCTTCGTTTTTTGCTTTCGCCTGAATACTTTCTCTCTCACAATACACAACCCGTCTATCGATTGTATTTAGACTCGCAAGAGAGTCTACAAACAGCATTAGTGATGCGGCTTCTATAGATACCAAGTAACGTATGTACGTTTATTATTAATGCCATTCAATCGCTTACACGTCATATTGTACTCTGTATTGTCTCTCCTATGTATTGTCTCTCAAATGGGTGTTAGAGCGTGAAATTAATTATTGTAAAAAATGTCGAATTCTTTTTTTTTTAACTATTAAATCTTTTATCACTTTACCTATTGTACTTGATTATTAACATTTTTTCGTGCTTAAATTACACAATACTTAAACTCAATTAAGATACTTTCTAAATCAGTGGATAATCACTAATTACCCAGTGACATACTTTGCACCGACAATCAGTGAAGTTTAACTTAAAAAGGAAGAATGTTTGAGCACTATATAACTAAAATACTGTGTGAATGTTTGCACGTTAATTCAATCTTCCAATTTCATTACCATACCAATTTCATTACCATCATTGAATTTAAGCACTAAAACAAGGTTAGATCACACAATAAAGATTAGGTTATGATCTCACATTTAATTCACTGATTACCAGTGGCATACTTGGCACTAATATCAGTGATTATCCACTGATTCAGATTTAGAGAGTACAATTTAAGGAGAAAAGTAAAATATAAATCTTTTGCATCTCTCGAGTATGTCGCGTAGAATAAAATGGTAAATTTATAATCATCTCGCTTCATTCGTTCTCTTCTTATTTTTGCACGCGCCCGTTTATCTCGCGTCAACGCGTTAGTTATAATTGACGCGAAGTGAAAAGAATTTGAGGAATCTATGTTGATACGAGAATACCCGACCGCGCGCTTTCTCGCTTTTCATTCCTTATTCCTACTTCTTTTTGTCGTGTCTTCCGGATTCACGGTTCGCCTTGCCTCCCCTTCTATCCCGCGACCATCTCTTCTTTTTTCCTCGACTGCTCCTTTACTATTGGTCTCCATCTCCACAGTCTACGAGGAACTCTAACGAGGACTCTCGGTCGACGAGTAATTAGCAGAGGCACTTGTTGAAGGAAACAATCGTCGAGAGTCAACACCGAGTCGGATGAGCGAGTAATTGTAAACTGAGAGAATCGTGTTAGATCGTTGGTTATCTCGATTGCCAGTGATTGCCGGTATTTGCTCTCTTGAAGGTATTCTCGCAGACAACCTATTTGCTTCCATCATCCGACATTCAATTTTGCGAAAGACGACAACCGCACGTCTACAATTCGTATGTTTCATAATTTGTATTTCGGATCATTTCGAGAATTGAACTGAAAAAAATCCAAAGTACATACGATCGCTCACGCAACTGGCAGTTTACTAAATAACTTTCGTTGAGATTGCTGTATTTTATCCGAAATAATAAATCTCGATATATTCAGCATTACATGAGAAACAATGTTATAACAACAAATAATATAATTCTGTTATTTATGCAAGGAATCGTCGTATGGAAAATTTTCGTTAACACTCAGCGTCGATCAAACGCGTTAATACGGTACATTTTTATCTAGAATTTCCTCCCTGTCCTCTATACGTTGCACTCGTCTAAAGCTAACGAGGAGACTGACGCAGCAAGTAATTAGTAGGTACACTTCTTGGAGGAAAGCAGACGTGTAATGCGAGACTCTGAGACAACAATGCTGAGTTGTACGTTGTACTTACTCCGGCGCCGAGCAGGAGTTACGATAACTTAAAAGTCATGCCCCGCAGCTAAAAATTACTTCTCTACGTAATACCGTTTATCAATGTAAGTTACGTTTAATTATGATCACGATTAGCGTTGAAAAGTAGTGTAATTTTTCCAGTGCAGTAAAATGCGCGCAGAGTTGATTCTGTATCATAATATGACAATTTATTTTCTAAACAATGCAAATTGTTTACATAATTATATGTACAATCGTAATTATATGTACAGTCGTTAATTTACATTTTAGAAAGCAAACCGCGCATTATGTATTCCAGAATTCATTCTATTTTGCCGGCATTAAGAGCTTTTAAGTGCATGTAATCGCAAAGCGTAAAGGCATTAGTAGATACTCTTTACGAGAAAAGCATAACCGATAACTAGCGGTTATTGTGTACTAATTATTATTATCAAATGCGGCGAAACTATGATATTCTTCAATTAGTAAATTAGGTAGCGATATGCTCGATATTACCACTAAACCGCAAAGCAAAATTAATCCCACTGCATTCGAACAATATGTATATCTATACATATATACAATTGTTTGATAATGTGATTGAATGATCTTCATTAGGATTAATATTAGGACATATGGTCAAACTATTTTTTTCTATTTTAATACTACTTCGAGGCAAGACATTCATGTATAATATAATATATGCACAATTCTCTATTTCGCAATAAAACCATTGTAGAATTTGATTTTATTTTGTTTCAAATGAAAAATCAATCAAATTATTAATAAATGAGCTACGGAAAATTAGGATAAAATTGTTATAAGAATTGTTATAACACGTTATAAGAATGAATGTATTTAATAATCCTTACTATAGGTATATTAATTAAATTTTTCATTGCATCAATTAATTGAAATATGCTATATAATTGTACAGTATTTTGTATTATTTATATGTTTATTTGTATACTTATTATTTAATATGATTATAATGGAAAACCGCTAAATTAGTTTCTTTTTTTCTTAAAATAGACATTACATGACTTTTAATCTTGGAAAAATATAAGGCAACCAACCGCACAACCTGTAAAGCCACTTAAAAAGTGCTTGGAAAGAGAAAAAGAAATGCATATAAAAATATTAAATATTTTCTCTATTGTTTCACATAAATTTTTAGATTTATTTTGTTTTAAATTAGTATAAAATATAAATATTTTGTTCTTCGTTCTACGAAATATAAACATCACAAAGAAATTTATAAAAATACTATATATTGAACAAATTTTATTATTTTTCTTAATTATTGTCTTATTTTACTTTTTTTTTCCTTTATTTTTCATTATTTATTTTTCATTATTTATTTTAGTAATGACTCTAAAAATTTAATTAATTATACTAATTTTGGCTACTAATACTAAATATTCATAAAATATAATTAATATGTTCTCATAATATTCACAACAAAATCTCTTTGGATAAATAAGTTGTCTTTTGTAAAAATCAATCATACATCATTATCCATAACTTTTCATCAAAATTACTTGTAAAATAATTTCTATCATTTTGTTTATTTATACATATATTCCAGAATTAAAAGTTATCACTAATTTATTGGAACACATCCATTTTACGGTAATGGATCTACATATATTTATTTGCAATATTTTTTTTTATAAATCCATTATCACAAATTAAAATAAAAGATAATTTGATGCACGAATATGATGCACAACGGCAAAGTTGTATCTAACACAGTTACGTTAATCTGTAAAATAAACGTCGAAATTACAACAGCATTAAAAATAATTAATATATTTTAAAAAGCAATTACACATACTTATACTATAAATTTTCCCTTTTTTTTCACAATTTTATAAAATAATGATGTTATTTAAAAAAACGATTACTTTCGTAAACAACACGAATAATAAATGAATAATAAATATTATACACTCTATCTAATTATCCAGACCTCCTCTTTCTTTCAAATTCCTTAATTTGCATACAACACTCGCGAAAAACAGTTAATTACAATCGCGCGCGGTCGGAAATTATCTCGTTTGTAAAGGTGAACCTACATGATCAATATACTGTCAGTATTATCAAATATTACGAGTCATGCATATGGTGAATATTGATGAATTGACGTAAAATACTGACAGTGATCTGTATTTTGATTCTCGAGCATCAGTATCGCTTTATTAGGATATCAGTCCAGTATACCACAATGCAGTAGATAATGTACGTAAAATTAAAATGAAATATATTGTCAATAATACTGATTGTGTAAGGTAAAAATATTAAAAATATTGATGTATACACGGAGAGAATTTTTTCTTAGAGTTTATCCTGAAAATATGATAGTCGTGGGACATTATATTTCGAAGAATTTTAATGAAACTCTCTCATTCATTAATAAAACTACAATAAAGTATAAAATAAATTTGATTAATTTTAGTGAAGTGCATAGTAAAAATCTTTAAAATATATTGTACTATAACTATCATATTTTTAGAATAAATTTTAAAAGAAAATTCTCGCCGTGTACTGTTAGTATCACTGATTCAATATTATTTATCAGTATTATGGATCCACTTAACCATGTAGGACCGTATAGGATCTACTTAAGTAGTACTTGTCGCGATAGCAGTTCGGAATTCACAATACGAATGATAGTGCGACAACCTTTCATAAACACAGCGCGTCGCAAATGGTGCGCCGTTTGCCAGCTAAAACTTCTTCTAAGAAATATAGACTTGCACGCAGTATCATTGATAAATATACTGAATAGACTTTACGAATTTTAAATTTCCATGTCTATTAAATGTTCTATGCTTCGTTTTATAGATGTATTAGTCTATGATATGAAGATATCGATTGAGCATATTTTGGAACTTTTACATTTGTAATTTTACATTTCGAGACTTTGCTTAAAAGGAATTATTAAATTTAACGTTTATTTAAAAAGTAAATTGTATTAGCTTTTCAATTAAGAGAAAACCAATACATGTACATAAACCAATTTATGATCTTTTTTTAAATTATTATCTTCAAAAATTCCCGTAAATTAATTTTTATACTTTCGAATATTTTTTCTACACTTTCCAAATATTTTATCAATCAACGTCATTTTTTCACAAATAAATGTATTATGTCTTAATAAATATAAATGTTAGATTTAATAATATTAAATGTTTAAACACAAATAAAAGAGAAGAAAGCCATTTTCAATGAAAGCGGATATCAGTGCTTAGTAATGTTTATATGTAAACACAAATTATCAGTTCTATAAACTGCGCGCCGATTTGTGTTATCGGACTTGAAAACACAATCATAAATTGAAATAATAATTTCAATTAATTAATTGATCATCGATTCAATATTAATGGCTGATATTTTTCGCAATAAGTTATTTACAGGTTTTTAAGACGCTATTAGCATGAATATTAAATCGACAATCAATTAATGTAATTATGAGATTATTATTTTATTATTATGATTGTGTTTCAAGTTCGATGATCCAAATCGGCGAACAGTTTATAAAATTGATAATTGTATTTATTTATTCACATATGAATTATAAGCAAGATCCGCTTCGATCGAAAATGGCTTTCTCTTATTTATCTTCTTATTTAAATTAATTTCTTTAATAGAATAATTAATCAATTTTTAACATAGAATTGTTGATCAAATTTAGTCACTTAAAATTCGGAAAACTATTGTGAGTTTTATACTGTACTAGAATTTTTTTGTGTAATTAATGTCTAAAATACGCTTTTAAAATATTGTATTATGATTAAAAGGCTATTTTATGTATAAAAAAAAAAACATGCGAAAGGTGAACCTAACTGTAGATTCGATTTTCGAGTTGATTCTTTCTCAGAAGAAATATCTATACGATAAATAAAGATTTTGCAAATATGGGACATACTATCCGATGATATACGTATATATGAAAGACACACTTGTTAGCACAGTTCTCATGTGACAATAAAAGTGACAAACGACGGATGATCCGATCACGTATCGTATGCACAATTCCCATATGGACCTCTCTCCTTGCATCTTCTCACATGTCGAAGGTAGCCATAAAAAATCTGGGTCTCGATGAATTTGATTTATCGAAAATCCTGCCGTAACGTATGCTATTTTTATCCTGATACTAAAGACAAAGAATCTCCAATGTGTACTTCTATGAGTACATTTTTCCACATATTATATCTCATGTTGTCACCATCATGTAATGCACGTATAATCGCTACCGGAACTTATGTGACGCGTCGCGAGATGCGTCATAAAATATTGATAAAAAAAATAACTCTTGTTCGACGTGTCGCATCGATAATTGCCGATCCGAGATATCAATTTAGCAGGGAGCAATTTTCACTATCGCGCGACTCATCCGCAATAAAAGCGCGCCGAGAACGCTCGTTCGCGTAATCGCCCCGTCGACGCTGTAGGATTTTTTTTAACGGCCGCTTTAATGGGGTATTATTACCATTATACCTGCTCGTCTATCATCTGGTTGTACGGTTTCCACGACGGTCACCGGTATCCGTAGCCTCCAGGCAAAGCCGAGGCCGTTGCTGTGCGCACGTTGCTGGGTGCTTTTAATGCCGGGACCGTCGCGCATTACTCACCGGGATGTAAAATAGGCGAACATGCGTAAAGAGAGAGAGAGAGAGAGAGAGAAAGAGAACCTTCTTGGCTCGTATCCGCGAGCAAGTACACAAGTAAGTACCTGTGGGCAGCACCGAGCGTATATCGCATATATCACACGTTTAAGTACCTGACGCAAACCATCTCTCGATAAGCCTAACAACCTGAACCCTGGACCATCAAACAAAGATGCACAATCAAGGGGATTCGATCGAATAATGTGAAAATCACGCGGATCACGTTCGCTCCTGTCCGCAGTGTAATCACAGAAATTTATGTGAAAACGTTTTTACAAGCTCGCGCGTAATTTCTTGCTGCAACGTACGTGCACGACGATGGCGACGGCTGGGGAAAAGCGTTCGGGAACGTAATACGGATAATATGAAAAGATTAAAAACGATGTCGATCTATATCAAAGCGTACGCACGGCAAAAAGCACGAAGAGTTTAATCTTCGATATGCGATAAACGAGAGTCGTTTCTTGTGATTTGTATTTTATATATAGAACGAAATTGTAGATGATTTATTACAAAGTAAAACTTTAATTTATCGTTAACTTTAGATTGAGCTGATTTTGGAATTATGATTGATTAGAGCGTAAAAGTAAGTTCAAAGTCCATTAAAAGTCAAGCCAACGCGCCGGCGAGTTTAAATTGTTGGAATAAGATTCGCTTCTTCGAATGTTGTATTAAGTATCGCCAGGCAATGGCGCTATTAATCCTACGGAGGAAGTTGAGACACTTCATCGTAAAGATATAAGTATTCGTTTCTATGACACTTGGTCTTGGATAACTAGCAACCGGAAATTAAATTCTGCGCGCATCTTCTTCGGCTTGCCGCGAACGTATTCGTATTTCTGCCATTCTCAATAGGGTGCAACGACAACGAGGACCACGGCATAAAAGCTCGCGCGTTATATTTTCCGTGATAGTGCGAATTATGCATCGTCACACGCGCATCTCATCTAAATTTGTAATGGCATTTTGCACGTGCAGTGTACCCCATTTAATTACCAAGAGCATCGCTCGCAACGGACTATCTGCAGTATCTGCACAGTAAACGTAAAACGCAGTAGTCGCGTACGTGAAACACGGAATACAAGAGACTTATGTACGCAGAAATGCGCCGGAAAGTCAATTCGACTATGCTACGTAGAATTCTATTTTATAAAATTGTAAAAATGTTAAGTTTTTTTTCATTGATCATCTTTCTCTGATAAAAATTTCATATATTTTTTTATCAGTCTCTAGACACTTTTATTAACTCTGGCTAGTAATCGAGAAATAAAACTTTGTTTGAATCCCAATCAAGATGTAATGTTTTACTTGCAGTTACTATGCACAAAATCTGAATCTATTTATTGGATAAAAATAAAATAATAAATGGAGCAATATTTTAACTAATAATTTATCAATACTAAATAATAACTAGGCAGATATGCAAATGACACATGTTTTTCGCAGGAAAACTGCTTCAGCCAGTGAATATAAAACTCTTATCCATTTTTCATATACAATAATTATTACAACTAATGAGAATATAGTAACTATAGATAATAGGGAGTTTTTGCAATAACATGAATTCAGATATGGTGAACGTTAAAATCATGTTATCTTTTTCTTAATTTCTTTGTTAAGAAGAAGATAACCTGACCTTAGTTCTCGTGTTTAGAACCGTGTTTAGAACGGTATTACAAAAACTCCCTAATTAATTGAATTGATGTTTAAGAAAATTGCATACATTACTATCAGGATTTTATCTATTTTGTGTTAGAAAATATTTATTCGACAGAATATTATTTCGTGAAAATCTAAATAATAAGCCAACAATTAATTGTCCCTAATTGAATGTTGATCTCTCTTCAAGTC
>Ga0157363_1007445_pt1 | contig 10373 bp, 5 predicted proteins | sample AttsexASBM1_FD_111477 | JGI IMG/M metagenome (GOLD analysis project Ga0157363, IMG submission 111477) | Fungus gardens microbial communities from leaf cutter ant in Ribeirão Preto, State of São Paulo, Brazil - Atta sexdens ASBM1 | ecosystem: Host-associated > Fungi > Mycelium > Unclassified ...
ATGCAAAGTCAATATTTTTTTAAATTTTTCAATATTTTTTCAACTTTTCGAAATTATACAATCAATAATTGCGCTAAAATTGTATGTATACATATAATACAATAAAGTCTTGAACGATCTAGTCCTGCAAATAGTTTATGTGTGAATAGTAGACAAGATATAATATGTGCTGTACTGAATATACGCGCGCGCGCGCGAGCTTCCGACATTATTATGGATGGAGACCTTCTAGAGCAATCTTACTCAATAATGCCGTTTATATGTTCGATATATTTCAAGGTTAATTTGTAATATGTAATATGTAAATTTTAAAGTAAACTTTAAAATAATTCAATGCATACGTCAGAAAGAGAAAAAGAAGGATCAAGTGAAGATGTATGAGAAACAAATGCAAAAGACAAAGTGTAATTTGAAAAAATTTGACTGAATAATCGAAGAATTGAATTTTGTGTTAGTAGTGTGACACGTGATTAACTGCGCGTGAAGCCAGTGAAAAACTGCGATGTCATCCTTTTATCAATGTAGATTTTAATTTCGGTTCAACTTACTTCTTACTTCAACTTTTCATTCGTCTCTACTTGTTTTTAGAAGAATTAGAAAAAGATAAACTTTAAATCGAGAAATTTAAGTTATTTTACATCTGCATTGGTAGAAATGGACTGCAGGAGTGTATATAGACTTATTTCTTTTAGTTCAATTTTTTACATGGTTGATTCCAACGTGGAGAGAAAAGGAAGAGATGAACCGTGCAAAAACTTTAACTAAAAAGAACAGATTTTACGTCCTTTTAATTTGTATAGATTTCAATGCCAATTTGTGATGTATATATTTATTAGCTTACTCTTCTACAAATTTGGAAAATCGTAGTTATTTATAACAAATTTTCAAATGATCTTTGTACATCTTCATGTACGTGATATTAAATTTTACATAAAAATTTTGTAGAAACAAAATGGAATTTATTATTGAAAAGAGTCCTTTCGTTGGAATTTGATTGTCAGTATCATGTATGTACAATTTGTGTGTGATGCGCGCGCGCGCGCGCGCATACATCATGTGTAAATGTACATATAAAAGGACTGTTAAACTGTAGAGCGAGAAGGTGGGGGAAAGTTTCGTCGATTGTTTTTTACAATTAGATAAGAGCATAGCTTGAGTTTTGACAAGCAGACTATCCGATATCGACCAGCCGGGCGGCGCAAGCATTACAGAGTACTAGTGACACACTTGAGACAACTCTGGACAAACACAATGGATCGATGAACAGATTCTCACCGTGTAGGTATCGCGATCGTTCTCGTTCTCCTCGGTCACACTAATCGTCTGATACTCGTACTCAGCCTCGATGAAATCCTCCGAGTAGCGCACCTTTGGCGAATCGACACGCATCTTCAAGTTCGCCATCCTCCGGACACTCACCTCTCACCTTCGAGATATATGATCGCGAGAGCAACAAACGGACAATGTGAAATTAAATTAATACGAAGGGCGAGCTGTAACATAAGTGTACAACACACACACACACACATACACGCACACGCACGCACACACGCACACGCACACGCACACACACGCACACACACACGCGCGCACACACACACACACACACACACACACACACACACACAAGTAGTCTGGTTCCTCGCGACGCGTTGAGCACGTACGAAGCGTTGAACTACGTCATGAGGTGCACCGAATTAAGGAATTACTCAATAATTTTGGAATCCAATCGGAATGTCGATTCAAATTTCGATTGTTATTATCCTATGAAAATGCCCCTCACCCCTTTCAAACGCGCGTAATGAGACATTTTCGTACGTGCTCGGAAAAATCACGAGTTATCTTGATGCGATTACCATACGGCAAAGGGAAAAAAATGGCCTTTACGATTTTTCGGAAAAAAAAGAGAAGAAAAAATCGCCTTTTACATAATGTAACGGAAATTCGAAACTCACCGAAATTTATCGAATTGACATTCGAGTTTCGGCGCGATTCGCAAACGCACCGTTAACAATCCGAACGAGCCAAGATCGAGAGAAAGGAGAGAAAGAGCGACGGATAGCAACAAGCGAAAAAGAGAAAGAGCTGACACACGAATCACCGATCACTTATATATTTGGTCGAGCCTTCCTTCACGATAGTTGACGGTTACTAAAACGTAAATGCGGCGCGACCGGCGATCACCGTCGACGCCCGACGGCCGTCGCTATCAGTTGCTACCGCCAGCGCTTACCGCTAGGCGCTATACCGCCGCCTCCGTCGTAAATCGCAATTCGCGATTTGTAATTTCGCCAATTGGTTAGCAATGAGTAACTGACTCAGCGTTGATCAATTAATGATTCTCGAACCGCGCCGCGCGAAAATGATATGTATTCCTAATATAAGTGATATTATATTAGGCTGTATTCCAAAATTCATAATCAGCGCTGAAAATCTATATATTTATGTTACGTATATTATACATTTTCAGCACTGGCAGTGTATTTTGGAACACAGCATTCGTTAGGAGCTTTTAAAGAGCGATGATCGAATCAGGTCACTGAATCGAAATGATAAAAATTATAAAGAGGAATGAGATTAGAGAGATTACTTGTTGGATAAATGTGATATCACAAGAATCTTTGCGCGTCTTTATTTTGCTTGTCCGTATATATCCTTATATATCCTTTATCATGAGCATTCAGCGGATTTAACACCTCTTAAATGCTGATTGGATGATCTGAAAGAATACACCAATAACAACGAGCGCTCACTTGCAGCAACAACTGTTGAATCCACTAAACACAGTCAAGGTTTTTAAAGCATGATTTAAATCTGCGTTTAATATACGTTTGTCTGTTTTTCTGCTGGATTGCTAGCTAGATTAGAATCTTGCCATCATGATGGCTGCGATGTTGGCACTGATGCTTTGCCATTTTGTTTTAATTGTATCATTCTTTTCTTTTATTTATCCATTGCATTCCAATTTTACGATTTATCTACGATATACTTATACTAGCCGGAATCACCGTCGTCTTATCGGCGAGTGTCATTAACTTTGAAAAAGAACAAATAGGATTTCTATTTCTAGCGATAAGTGTAGTTTTATCTAAAGAATTTCTAAAGAATTTCTTTCTAGAAATAATCTATCGAAAAGAAGTGTGGTGTGTTTTACATTCGGAGAGAAAAATGTACTGTGAGATATAAAGAAGGAAATAAATTTTATTATAACCGTATATACACACACACACACACACATATATATATATATATATATATATACATATATACATATCACAATCACGTCATTGAAACGCTTGTCCATCCATATCTCAGCAAATGAGAATGGATTGAAATGAATTGAATGGATTCAGATTTTCAGAAATATTGATTCACGAATGTTAAAACGAAGCTTTTCAATTCTGAATGCATTTTTATTTATTTATAGGAATTGCATGGAACATATCTCTATGCTTTTCAATCTAAAAATAATATTAGCTTTTTCTGTGCACACACATTGTGTTCTGTGTACACATATTGTGAATACTATTCAATTCAAAAATTTGAATAGGAAATGCAGTTTTTCAATCCAATTGCATCCAATTGAATCTAATTGAATCCAATTGAATCCAATTAAATCTAAAAAAAAGTATTCGCTATTTAAAATACGTATTCGAATAGAAAAAAATTTCAATCCATTTTAATCCATTCTCGTTTGCTGGGAAGAGAATATAAGGAGGATCGGACCAGACATGGGCCCAGAGAGGGGCGGCCAGAAGATAAGACAGGAAGCAAGTTAAACCGGTATTGAATTACATATAGAAGAACAAGCCTGATCATGGTCTACGTGTCTGACATATAATAAAAAGTTATTTTATGTTATATAGGCACTTACAAGCTACATACTTATATTATTTCGACCTAAAAGAAAACAATCATATCATACTTATGTGGATGACCATGATGTGAATTTGAATTCTTGAGTCACATACGATAACACGTGATATATCTTTCCACTAAATTTATTTGTAATTTTCTTTAATTTTCTGATTTATAAAGTTAATTTATAAAGTCAATTCAAGTGTTAGGTAGTAGCCGTATTGAGATTAAAATAATTTCTTCTTGACTTATTAATATTACTATTGCGATGAAATAAAAATTATATCTATAAGATATCTATAAGAATTAAGGTTGAGCAATGCCAAGTTAAAAAGTTGATTTAATTTTAACTTAAAACTTCTAATGTAATTAATTTAATTATGAATTAACTTACATATCTTAATTAAGTTAAATTTTCAAAGCTGTTAACTTTAATATAATATTTCAATTATCAAGTTTTAATTTAACATTTCGGGCTCTCAAGTTCAATAAAATTAATTGTGTAAAATAAGGATAATTTAGAGCAACCGCAGTTGACATTAGCGTATATATTCATATATAATATTTACATTTAAGTAATTTTTTTACATAACTTCTCATCTTCTTTTATCAATACATACGAACGTTTCGACTTACATCGCGTACATAAGGTTCAAAATTTTTCAAACAACTCTTATACACTAGTTTAACCACAAAAAATTAAAGACCCTTTAAACAGCAAGATTCACAAAATGTTAATAACGGATTATGACACGGCGATAACCAACCCGTAAACCTTTTGGCCCCTCTGTATAATGAAATTCAGTTAATTCAGTAACGTTAATTCAGTACGTAATAGTCGAATAAAAATGTTCTAGATATAGAAATGTACCATATAATAATATATACCAATAATTGATACATATTGAAAAAATATTTATTTAAAATAGACATTTCATGTGTGTGTAAGTATATAGGAGGGGATACGTAATGTACTTTTATATTTCTATAAAACACACACACATACACACACACACACACACACACACACACACACAAAATTATATAAATAACATATATATGTATACAATGTATATATGTATATAATAATTATTATTAAAGATAAAGAAAGAGGCGGAAGAAAGGAAGGAGAGGGAAGGAAGAAAGAGAAGAAAAAGAAAACTTGGACACTGATTTTTATAATAAATATATTCAATTTGACGCGATTGTTCCATTTTCCTGATCAATTATTGTAAATGTAGGGATCCCGTAAAATTCTTTGCAACTCCACGATTCACTATCATCATCGAATGAAGCATTTATCGATGATGTAGTTTGTTTTAATTTTGCTGGTGGTAACAAGAATATTAACGATATTGCCATGATAATGTGCCACACACTGTGTACATACTGCAACAAAATAAATAAATAAGAAATAATAAGGCTCTTAAAAGAAGATAATATGTACTCATGATTTAATAACAAAACAGTCACAACGCTCATAAAAGAAAATTTAAATTCTACAATAAAAATGCATCTTCTCAAAATCTTTTACCATTTATGAAATTAAAAGTTTAAAAATTTTTATTTTCCTTCAAATTCGATATAATGCGAGATATTTAGTTGACAATATGGAGATTATAGAGCTTTTTTTTAATATTTCTTCAAAATGTTCACAAAAAAAAAACGTTTATTTATAATACATAATTCTTTGAGGTAGTAAAATTTATAAAATATATACATGTTTGTGTGCGCATAAAAACTATACGCACGCACGCACACATATCATACATACTTGATAATTTTTCTCCGTTTCAATAAAAGAATAGAGTAATAAACCTGTAATAGCAAAGAGCAAACCTAGTAGTATTTTTCGGTTTGGTTTCTTGCATTTTCTGGCTTGAAAAGTACGATAGGTATGTCTGAAAACCTATAACAGAATTTGCTATTTTCTTATCAATCCTTGATGCAGCAATTCAGTTATTTCTACATAAATTTCGGTCTCTACATTTTATTACAGAAAATTGTCTTTACTTATATTTAAGATTATTTATCCTTATTTATTCATTCATTAACATTTTTTCTTTGGTGCAGAACCATCCGATTATTAATCAGATTAAGAAAGAAAATCATTCTAGATTACCGGTATAATAATACCCAATGACAGCGGTATCAATATATTGATTAAACACATCCTGTTTATCTGCACTCCAAAAGTGATGATGAACACTCCTGTCATATGGCATAATGATACAATAGTGTTTGGTAATTCTGCCATTGCTATCAATGTCATCCAAAATGCCAAAATACTCGAAAAAAAATCCATGTATTGTAAGATCTGTATCAAATAAGTTATTTGTTTTTTCATTATCTCATAAATATGATGTATTGAAGATGTAAATTTTAATAATTTATCCATTTTTGATTGTAAAATATGTGTATACATGAAAGAGAGGTATAAACTTCTTTTTATAATTATTCATTAAAGATAATTGATTGACTTTCTCTCATTTTTAATGAAATTTAATACCATATTAGAATTTTATTTTTCTAGACTAGAGCATAGTTACTCTTACAAGGATGCTAAAAATAGAGAAAGATTCGAAAACATATACCTCGTACTTCGTAATGCAAAATCGACCATTTTCATCACAAGCGTGATACAGAGACGAAAACAGCATCGTAACCAAATACACCAGTCCTTCAACGTATAGCTTTCGTTTTATGGCTACGTATATAGCTGGTACGAAAAAAACATTGCTCGTGATGAGCAGTATGGTGCTCATAAGAGAAATAGCAGGAATGATATTTGAAATATCTGTACAATCCCATCCTGTGTAACCTAGGATGATTGAAATATATACAGAAATATATACAGAACTTGTAGCTTATTCACATAATTTCTGTATAATTCAATCGTGCACACTTTACGTTCCATAAAATTAAAAATAAAATAAAATCACGGCTTAACTTTCATCTCGGAAGTGACACTTAATTATATTGGTCATTGAAGTAAATTTTTTGCTAAATGTTTATCTTTGCACAGTCGGTGATCTCCTCAAATGACTTCTAACTGATCTTGATCTTTTGATCCTGAAGGAGGTCAAGATCAGTTATTCATTAAAAAAGTTATAAACAGAATTATTTTTATGAATAAAACAATTTTTAAACATAAGATACATATTTCAGGTACATATTTTCTTTTGACAAATGGTAGACTTCGCTTCACATGGAAAGTCGTATGCCCCTTGACAGGAGGCTTTAAAAATAAATTCTTTGCTTTAAAAGCACAAATTGTCTGCTTCAAAGCAAATTTTTTATAGCAAAAAATTTGTATTTTTAAAGCAGAGAATTTGTGTTTCAAAACAGAATTTGTTCTGAAGCTGGGAATTTGTATAAATGAAGCAGAAAGTCTTATTCTAGCTTCACTTATACGGTCTTATGCTCCTCTATATCACCGATGTGTTTGAAAATTATGTACTATTCATAAAAATTGTTCTGTTCACAACTTTTTAATGAATAACGAGAAAAAAAAATTGATGAAAAAGGTCAATGCTCTTGATCTTTTTCAGGGTCAAAATCAAGGTCAGTTGGAGATCATTTGGGGCTTGTAAAGGGAAATATTTATCATTTTTCTTTTATTATTATATTAAATTAATTGCAAATATATTACATTAATTATTAATATTTTTATGCTTTTCACTTTCATACTTTTATTTGTATATGTCATGATATATTTCATATTTAACACAAATATGAATTCATTCTCTTTTTGAGAAACTAAATATTGCTTTCTGTACTCTATTAAAAGAATGTGAAGCGACAAAGAATGAACTACGGATGGAAGAGTTTATAGGGGAAGAAGTCTGGAAACAATGAAGAGGATAGACAGGGCAAGGAAGGAGACGAAAGAAAGAAGAGAAATAGAAAAGAAGGAAAATGTTATATATAATAGCTGAACTTTTTATGACTAATTACAACATATATCACAGTTTATATCACGACGAGGCGAATTCGATCAATGCGGTTAATTCAGTACAAGTATTTTTGATATACACACAGTTAGTCAGATGGTGCAAGAGTATCACTTTAGGCTTGGCGAGTATATGTAGATTATGTTAATTTGCGATAATGAGCTAGACTAGAATGTAGGACAAGGTAATGAATTCATAAAATAGATAGTTAGTTTTATATTCGTTTGAAGTTATTAAAGTTTATTTAATATGGTGGAATGAATATATATGTATATATGTTTTGTATGGAATGTAAACTGGAAGCCAAGGATTGAAATAAATAAATAAATAATAAATATTGTTTTCACAAAATGGGGGGATGCTTTGTTCGTGTGTGTGCATGCGCGTATACTTTGTATGGAATTATAAAATTATGCGAATTGAATAATTTGTTAGCATTATGATTAAAATATTCGATTCAATTAAATCTCATTGTAATTCAAACAATGAAATATAATATATAACTACGGACAAGTGTGCGTGCGAGAGTAAATAATTGCATTGTGATAAAAAATACAATATAACGTCAAAATTACAATATAACGTTAAAATACAATATAACGTTAAAATTTGTTACATATATGGAATTCGCTGATGAAAATTTAAGACACCCTTCCGATACACAGGAATTCAATAATGATGTGTAAAAAATTAAAAATATATTGTCAGTAAAGTTATCTTGAAAATTCAATCGTGAAATTATTAATTGCTGAATGATTAATTAGTATGTTTTATTGTTTAATAGTAATTTAATACCAAAATTAAAAATTGTACAAGAGATGCATAAAAAAAATTATATTAAAATAACATTACCTTTGAAACAATTGCACGTTGCATAGTGAAGGATATTCTTTTGAATTTCTTGACAAATGCCATGATTACCACAAGGATTTTGGTCAGAAAATATACACCTTTTGGTGCGTATGTTCAATAGTATTGACATTTCTTCGATTTGACAGCGCACAGGTTTACTAAACAGACACAAAATATTACATTGTTTTAAGCCAAACTACTTCTTATTCACGACTTATTCTTTGGTGAATCTTGTATCAAAAGCTCCCCTACACAATTATTCGATTATAAGCCTGCATATCTTTCCTTGCATCTATTATATTAAATTTTTTTAAATGAAGAATCTTCCCTTACCCATAATTATAACATGTCGCAAGGATAATAATGTACCATGTGCCAGGTTGTGGATACGCTACTAATAAACTTGCGTTACGTTTGCTTAATGACGACAAGTTTATCGCCAAAGTTCCATTTTGACAAGAATAACGATCTTCTAATGTAGGTATACGATTTCGTTGAATGCACATTGTTACCAAAACCGATCGCGTTGATGACAGCTAAAAGGATTACACAAGTATATATATCCAATGTTCGATCCCAAATATGTCGAACCATTTTAAGTTTAGCTCCTCTATTCTGAAACATAACTTGCTATTATTAAACAACATCTCTCCTTCCTTTATTTCCTTTCTACATAGAATGCATGATACTTATTAATCATTCTTGACTAATAAATATCTTTTACAGTACTCAAACAATTTAATAACTTCTTATCGCATCGATGATATTCATCAATACAATCCTATATTCTAAATTCGTTTTGTTTATTTATGTTTATTTATGTTTATTTCCTTTATATTTATTTTGTCTACCCAATAAATTTCATTTATCGTTCTTTCATTCGCGCTTTTGCTAGTTGATGTGTACGGTTTCACTTGTTTTACATTAAAATTGCGATTTTTTTGCGCGCGTAAAATATTTACTCTGTGCCATTAGAATGAAAATATTGAAAATGGAGAGAAGAATCGCAGAAATTATTTAATAATATCAGAAACATCTGATTCTATTGAATTTTTAAAATGGAGGAATTATTATACATCATTTATTTCTATACTATTCCTATCGCTATTGTCTAGCATTGTTTGTCTAGGGTTTTATATGTGAGACACCTATGGTCGTATGCTAAGAGTAAGAAACTCTTGAAGAGGGAAAAAAAAATTAACGTTTTTTTCAATTAAAATTTTTAATGCCATAAGTGAAATAGTTTTTGATCTTGAGATGCGCAAATCTAACTGTTTCTTTCTTTATCTTTATAATGTATATAAAAAGATAAAATTGAAGAAAGCCTTAATTAAGTTTGAAAAATATGACATCTTAAAACTTTTACCTTTTTTACTTCCAAATGTACATTGATATCAAGTGTTCCACCGATATCTATCAATGGTAAAATATCAAATTGCGTCATCATCGGAACTGAATCAGTTAATACTAGTCTTGAACTTAACCACTCTTTTCCCTAAAAATTTCAATGATGCAATGTTATTACCAACTAGTCGCTATCATATAAACAATTTAAAAAATATATATATTAGGTATTTGCTTCCGCCGTTTTTCCGAAATTCGAGGCTTTATTGTAAAAAACTGGTTATACATTTATGATTCAAAGTATTGTCCATCGCTGGCCACTACTTTCTCCCATATTTCGGGTAGCGTACGAATCCCGCGTCGAAA
>Ga0157363_1007446_pt1 | contig 10373 bp, 4 predicted proteins | sample AttsexASBM1_FD_111477 | JGI IMG/M metagenome (GOLD analysis project Ga0157363, IMG submission 111477) | Fungus gardens microbial communities from leaf cutter ant in Ribeirão Preto, State of São Paulo, Brazil - Atta sexdens ASBM1 | ecosystem: Host-associated > Fungi > Mycelium > Unclassified ...
AATATTTCTGAAAATCTGAAAATCCATTTCAGTTCATTTCAATCCAATCTCATTTGCCGGGTAGTTGCACTGTTCCGCTGTAAATTTCCACGTCATAGGACGCCAGCCTAAATATTTAAGACAGTCTTAAATGTAAAAATCAAATATGAATACCAACCTGTTTCGCGTCAGTGAAGTTGGTCTGAATCTTTCCTTGCACGAGGAAAGATTCCTCGTGGATATAATCGCACTCTCAAGGATATCATACTATATATGCAATAAAATACAGATGAAATATTGGATTGTCTGGAAAGTTCATGCCACAAAAGATTTAAATTTAATAAATGTATACTAAAATTTAAATCTCCTGCGTTTCAATTTTCTTTTAAAATCAATGTGAACTTTCCGAACAACCCAATATAATATGCACAGTTAATTTCTTTCGCTCAAAAAAGTTTATTTTCTTATAGCTCGATCAAAATAATAAAATTTACCGCAAATTTGTAAAAATAAAAAAAACGATAAAAAATCAATAAACATTTTCGCTTTGAAAATAAATATTAATTGATTTAGCAATATCAAAATTTATATTTAAAGCAATATATATTTAATTTATTTCTGAGATTCGTACTTATTATTTACTTAAACGTTTTATTAAAATTTGTGTCTCATTATTATATAGCCATCTTAATTAACCATCTTAATTAAATCTAGATTATAATGTCAGAAGCGAAAAATACATTTTAAAAATTCTTGCAAAAAATATCTTAAAATAAAAATATTTTTCAATAAAATTTTAAATTAACATTTGTCATAGAGCACTGAAAGACATCGCACGAACATTATGATATCTAAACTGCGGATTTATGCAAAATACTTAACTGAATATTAACTATCGGACAGTTTTAGCAATTGATCATTGTTCGTTAAAGAGTTATTAAAAAGGATTGTGATTGTAAAGTAAAAAGATTGAGATTTCCATCTGTAAATGTATAATTTATGCAAAATAAGCATTTTATGTAAAATATTCAATTAAGTATTTTGCATAAATAAATGCGTAGTCTACTGATGTAGACTATGATATCTATATGACATTGTAGATTTCATAATGAATTTACATAAATAAAATCAATATAATAAAAAAACGCCTGATATATTGACGCATTCTCTTTTGTTTTTCAGAACAGAGTTTATAATACGAAGTGTCTAGAAGCTTTTAATTTTTTTTTTGTTGTCTTGTTGGATTAACGTTTTATTGTCCTATTATAAAACAGAAGAGAATGCGTCATCGGGGAGAGAGCTTCGAATCCACACATATCTTGCATGCGCACATCGCTAATGGGTGTTACATTGCAACTGATAGAATAGATTTGTATGCAGGAGTCTTAAAATTCTTCACGATTGCGCACATTTGTAATGATTGAAGAGAAGAATTAAATATTAGTAAAATTAAAAAAGAATAAATTTGCGCTTCAACTTTCATGTCGACACCACTGATTCCTAAGCGTTTATATTTCGTTAAATTATTACAATATTCATAAACGCAAATGAAGTAATAAACAATCTCACATGTCAGTGCTTGGCAGAGATGAATCAATTCGCAAGAGAAAGAAAAATGTATCGCTATGTAATTGTTGGTAATTAGATATGAAGAAAATACATTTTTTTACTGATATTTTTTGCCGGCATTTATTCTTTGCGTCCAGCAAAGATAATTGCGTCTAGCAAATAACTTTTTCTTCGAGCGAGTATAAAGATTACTAAAGTTCATAGTAGTTGGACATTATATTTTATTATACAGGGCATTTGAAAAGTAACGATAAATCTTTCGCATAAGAGCAGAATGGACTAAACTGAGAAGAAAAGTCCTTTATCATTTTATAATTTTCGCAATGGGATTAACGAGTTATTAACTTATGACAATAGCCAAATTCGTCCAGCCTATTGCCAAATGCAAGCGTGCAACAGGATAGGATCACCCAGTATACACAAGGTGCGATTACAGTCACAGTTATAAAAGAGAGCTGAAATTTCGGACGCTTGAATTTCGGACTTCTAATCCTGAACCAAAAAAGACCGAAAAAAATTAAAAAAAGACCGAAACTATTATCGTAAAAGAAATCGAAAATTGTATACACAGTCTCTGATTGTGACCATAACCGGAATTTTATTTATTTACTTGCTTTAAGTAATAAAATAAATAAATAATAAAATAAAATAATAAATAAGAATCACCACCTAGAGTAAAGTTGCCAAACCAGGTTTGGCAATCAATTGCCACTCCTAAATCGCACTACATACTTCGCTTAAAAATTCAATTATTGTATTTATATACTTTCTTACGGATTATTTAAGAACTGCATGATACTGTAATGCTATTCCGTTATATTTGTGATATGACGCAATAGAAGTGTTATTTACATAAATAAAAACATAGTGATATCGTTACTATATTTCAACGTATGTCACAGCAGACTTATAAGACAGAAAATATAAATTAATTAGCCTAAGGGACTGCATACAATAAGCAAGAATAAGGAATTATATAGGAATAAGGAATAATGATTTCAACCTATTAGAAACTGTGTATTCCGATTTTTAATAAATTAAAATCGTTTTATTTATTCTTTATTCCTAATTCCTTATTTCTTCTATTGTGTGCAAGCTCTAAGTCTTTATCGTTTATCATGATTAGAATTTATTAAATTTATTAAATTTAATTTAAATAAGATTAAAGTTTGCTTTTTTTTATACTCTCTAAGTTTGAATCAGTATCAATAATCACTGATATCAATGTCAAGTATGCCACTGATAATCAGTAAATGAAATGAGATCTAACCTATCTAATCTTTATTATTATGCTCTAACTAAATTTGTTTTGGTGCGTAAATTCAGGGTTGCGTTCCAAAATTCAAATCTGTCAATCGACTCGAGTATTTTATCCTTGTTGGTCATCGAATGTTGAATAAAGATAAAAGATATTCGAAATTGACAGAGTCAAGTTTTGGAACGCATCCCTGTATTATTAAAGTTAAATAAGTATTAAAATTATTATTATTATTTTAAAACTGCTCTAGTTTCATAATCTAACTTTTTAAATCGCACGTTACCTAATATTTTTCCATTTCTCATATTTTTATTCCATTTATTATTATATAAAATTTTATATTATAGAATTACAAAGTATTTATTTTGTTTTACACATAAACTTCTTAAATTACTTCTTCAAATTATCATGTGTTTCAGAAATTATGAAAAATATTCTTAAGTTTTTAACAGCATAATAAAATACAATTTTTTCGTTTTCTTATGTAATTTTTTTATTTTTTGCATTATTATACTGTTTTAAATAAGGAATATTAGTATGGAAAAAATTGTATTTATTATGTTGTTAAAAACTTAAGAATATTTTTCATAATTTCTGAGTTATGAGCCTTTAAGTGATATGATTTCGACAAACTTACTATAAATGTTGAAAAACAGAACCTTATAAATCTATGAAGATTAAATTAGATATTTAATATTGCTAATAAATTTTATTATCATTTATCATTATCATTTATTTAAAGTTGTACAAGCAATAAAATGGATTTTATACATACTATTACATTTATTTTTATATATTATAAAAATATTTAATTTTCTCCCCCTCTTCTTCTTCAACACTTCCGTCCGTACCTGACGTATATATATCTGCGCATGTCCTCGTGCCTCCAGTTGCTATTGTTGGTAGAAAGATAAAGAAATCTGTTGGGATACACAAATCGCATACTAATGTATAAATTTGTTCCACTGCCTTTTCAAAAAACGACATCTTCATTCTACAAACAAATTAAATTTTCCCTAAACTCGTTTGAATCATTAATAATTTAAATAGTTTAACATCGACTTCAAAAGATTTTATGAAAAGAAATAAAGAAAACGCATGCCTTTCACCGCCGTGTGTGAATACGTCGTGTTTTTTTCAAGAGCACGAGAGGAGACGAGACCCTTCTCCGGTTCTTCTGGGCACCTATGATTTCGCGGGTTACTTTCTCGTAAGCCGCTCGAGTCGCGCGAAACGTACTTTAAAGAAAAAAAAGAGTGTGTGTTAGAAAGAAAGAGTAAGAAAAGAAAGAGAAAGTCTAGGTAACAGGAGAAATAAGTGGTGTATTCTTGCAAAATAGTTCGTAAATAGATCGCTCGCAAACTTCACACTATCGCGGTGCTGACATCCGACATTAGTAACATGAGCAAAACAACAAATCAAGATGAGATCCACATGACAACGGTAAGATATTATCGATGATTGCACATTACAGAAAATTAATTCGTATTCGCAAGAAACTATTAGAATATTAATGCTCAAATTCACGAGTGATAGGAAAGAAAATGAAAATGGGGTCTCTCATATATATCAAGTTTTTATAAAGGCTTATCTCCACTGAAAGCAATCGAGCATAGGACTGATACCATAAATATTTATATAAATATCTATGACGGCTACTGGCTTTCCTTTCAACTTTTATTAAAAAAAAAGAAACTATGCCGATCTGTACCAATCCGCACTTCCGATCCTATTGACTTTAATGGGAACGAGCCTTTAGATCTTTTGAAGTTTTGAGAATTTGACAGTAAATTCTGTAGAGAATATATGTGTATATAGTGTGCGTGCGTGCGTGCGTGCGTGCGTGCGTGTGTGTGCGTGCGTGCGTGCGTGCGTGTGTGTGCGTGCGTGTGTGTGTGTGTGTGTGTGTGTGTGTGTGCGTGCGCGTGCGCGTGCGTGCGCGTGTGTGTGTGTGCGTGTGTGTACATAGGAATTTAACAATTATATATACAGGAATTAACAATTATATTAATAAGATGATTGCAGTACAATAAAAAGCACCGCATTAAAAAGAAAGCAAGTTAATTTATACTTATTAATATTTATTAATATTTCGTAATATTACACATAATTATACATATCGATTTTTCGTTTAAGAACGCTCATTGATATGTATATTGTATATATACATATATATATATACATATATATATATAAAAAATCATAAAATCTTCTGAACAAAAAATCGATATACATATATGTATAATTATATGTAATATTATGAAATATTGATAAGTATAAATTAATTCATTTTTTTAATTCCTGGTAAAAAATTTATCATGCATGAATATGTATAAACATACATAAACATATATAAATATTCATACATACATAATTTTATATGAAATATGTCCCGAATGATCATATATCCTTTTTTCTTTTGTAAAATTACTTTTTTAGTGTGATGGAAATAATAATATTAATGTGAAAATAATAAAAAGGGTCATTTTCATACTATTTGGTTTCGAAAAAAATCAAGTTTGAAGAAATGTAAAAAATTATTTATATAAATAATTATATATAAAATTATACACAATTATGTATGAGCATTTTTTTTCCAAACTAACATCCTAATATTTTTTTCTAAACCGTACGTATGTGAAAATCATAGATAAATAATTATCTCTTTAATTATTTTTTATGCTTTTACGTTACTATTATTATTTTGATTACACTAAAAAATAATTTTACAAAAAAAAAAAGGATGAATATGCTTCATGTATGATTACATGTGTTTATGAATATTTACGTTTATATCTATCTATATATATTCATGTATGAAAAATTTTTTATCGGAATAGTTCTCCTTATTGTATTCTATGTCTTACTAACATAATTATTACATTATTGCATTATGCAGACAGAATTATTGTATACGGCCTCGCCTAATTCTCACGTGAGGATTCCGCAATTTTAAATATTCTAATTTTAACTGCTGTAATGTGTTAAAAGTTGCAATTTCTTTAGCTCTAAAAAATTCTTAAACAAAGATCTAATTATTTTATTCGACAAGTCAAAAAAGTATAAAAAGCAAATAGCCGATTGAATCACTATACATACATATAATAAAAGAATTAAATGATTTAAAAAAATTAATATTTTATCAATATTAATTCGTGATGTTTATAACGTATAAATGTTAGATTTCAAAATGGAATTCGATTTAAGACGCGATATTCTTCGAATTTAAATTAGTGGCAAATAATATATGTTTTCTTGCTTGATTGCTTACATTTTAGTAAATTATTAGAAATTATGTTATGTGGTGCAATTTTAGTAATTTACTAGAACGGAAACAATTTAGCAAGAATATATCGCGTGCCGCTAACTGTATTCATCAGTAATACGAAATATTTCGCTTCCTCTTCCGGAAATAGAATTCGATCGTGGCGTGAAAACGAGTTTAAATGATTTGAATTTAAGCAAAAAAGTTTATTATGAAAGAAATATATACGCATCATAATCGCATCATTAATTAGAAAATTATTACATTAATCTTAATAAAAGGTCACAGACTAATGTACATCATTTAAATAAGCAAGACTTTTGGAAAAAAAAAAACTCTAATTGCATTCAGAAATCGGTACCTTTTTTTGTAGGAAAATAATTGAAACATAAAATTCACTTTCCATAAAAGTTATGCAATCATTTTATTCCTTTGCAGCCTGAACTGATTGAAGCTCATGGTTACATAGCCGAAACTCATCAGATTTGCACAGAAGATAATTATTATTTGACCGTGCATCGTGTACTTCCTAATGATCGAGTACCATCAGTGTCAAACGCTGACATCATAAACATCGATGCAACTGTTATGAATAATGAAGATCATAATTTATCAATTTCTGCTGAGAGTTCTCAACTCTTAAAAACTTCCGGATATTATATCAGTTCCTCTAGATTGCCAGTTATAATAAACCATGGACTTGTATCTAGTTCGGCGGATTGGGTACTTCTAGGACCACACAAAGCCCTTGGTTAGTATCTATTAATAAATAAGTATATTTTTGTATTTTCTTAATTTTTAAATTTATGTTATTTATTTTAGTCATCTGATACTCTAATAATGAATTATTCATTAATATTCAAGTAATTATTCATCATCAGAATATGATAAATATCCTAGAATTTATTAATGCATTATATTTTCATATTGCAGCATATGTTCTTTGTGACAATGGATATGACGTTTGGCTCGTAAACGCTCGTGGAAACACTTACTCCAAATCTCATAAATATTATTCAATCAAAGATAGAAACTTTTGGGATTTTAGGTAATCGATTTAAAATATAATAAACAGATAAAGTAATAAAAATATAAAAAAGAAATAATAGCATTGTACCTGAAAATGATAAATATTTCTATTACAGTTGGCATGAGATTGGATATTATGATTTACCAGCAACAATAGATTATGTCTTAGAAAAAACTGGTCATTCCAAATTGTATTATATCGGTTACAGTCAGGGTGCAACCACATTCTATGTTATGGGGAGCGAAAGACCTGAATATAATGCTAAGATCAAAGGAATGATAAGTTTAGCACCTGCAGTATTTTTAGGAAATCAAAAAAGTTCATTTTTGAAATTTTTTGCCTATTTGCATAATATATTAGATGTAATGCAATGTTTTGTTATATTTTCTGATTTTTTTCACAAAATTATGCCATATTATGCCACAAATGTGTTTCAGTGGGGATCTTATATTTGCAACATAAATCAATGGTTACCTTCTAATAAATGGCAAAGTTTTATATTGAGGACCTTTTTAAGCAATGCGCCTCACCCGATGACAAAGGGTTTCTGTAATTTCTGCTTTTATCTTATCGCTGGATTCGGTAGCGAACAACTCGATAAATCTATGTTACCTTTAATATTTGGACATTCCCCAGCAGGTTCTTCGGTTAAACAATTTCTTCACTTTGGCCAGTTAATACGCTCCGGTAAATAATTGTTATCTCTGTATAAAGGATCCTGCATTCACGTGTTACATAGGAAATAATGATTAAATTTGGTTCCGGAAAAAATATCAGACATAAAGTTCAATAATGGATCATTTTTGAGTTGCAGGTATATTAAAGGTGCTCTCTAATGAGTTTTATATTCTGATATATTTTTGTATTTTGATAGAAAAATCATCCATTATTGAGCCTTCTGTCTACAACATATTTTTTTCACTACATTATAAAGTAACATACTTATTGTATGTGAAGCTAATATTTGAAGCTCATATTTCATTGAGATCCAATTTTTCATATAATGAGCAGGATTCGATATCACATTATTCTTAAAATTTATAATTGAAAACGAGTTCGAAATTTACTCAAAGAGTTCTAAACCTAGCAAACAAGAATGGATTAAAATGGATTGAAATTTTTTTCTATCCGAATGCGTTTTAAATAGCGAATACTTTTTTTGGATTTAATTGGATTCAATTGGATTCAATTGGATGCAATTCGATTGAAAAACCGCTTTTCCTATTCAAAATTTTGAATTGAACAATATTCACAATGCATAGAAAAAGCTAATATTATTTTTAGATTGAAAGGCATAGAGATATGCTCTATGCAATTCCTATAAATGAGTAAAAATGCATTCAGGATTAAAAAACATTCATTTTAACATTCATGAATCAATATTTCTGAAAATTTGAATCTATTTCAATTCATTTCAATCCATTCTCGTTTGCTGGGAAATTCTTAAAAAAAGATGTATGATAAAAAATGATTAAATATAAAACACATACACACACACACACACACACACACACACACACACACACACACACACACACACACACGTTTAGATTTTTTATCTATCTCTTTCAGTTTAGAAAATAAAAAAATAAAATAATTATTTAATACTGAGACGTTTTATATATAATTGTTTTATCTATAATTGTTATTTTCCAGGATCTTTTCATAAATTTGATTATGGCTCTAAAACAAACTTGTCTCTCTATGGATCTACACAACCACCTAAATATATTCTTGAAAGAATAAAAGTACCTGTGGCGATTTTTTATAGTGAAAATGATTTTATTAATCATCATATTGTAAGTTCAAGATGTTTATTTATGCTGTATTGCTGTATAGTATATTATATATATATACACCCAGCAAACGAGAATGAATTGAAATGGATTAAAATGGATTAAAATTTTTAGAAATATGGATTCATGAATGTTAAAATAAATCCTTTTCAATCCTGAATGCATTTTTATTCATTTATAGGAATGGCATAGAGTATATTTCAATCTAAAAATAATATTATAGTAATAAAAATAATATTTAATATAATACATAATATATATATTATATATATATATATATATATATATATATATATATATATAATATATATATGTATTGTGAATACTTCTTAATTTAAAATTCTGAATAGAAAATGCAGTTTTTTAAGCCAATTGAATAAAAAAAAGCTTTTTTTAAAATGGGCCATGAATACTATTCAATTCAAAATTGTGAGTAGAAAATCCATTGTTTCATTTAAAAATGCATTATGAATGCTATTTTATAAAAATTTCTTATTCAGAAATATGAATAAGAAATTTTTCATTTTAATTCAACTGAGTTAAAAAAAAGTTGTACCGTAAAAATATATTATGAATTCTCCTTCATTTAATAGTTAAAAGAAACATAAAAAGAACTACGTAATTATGTTTAATAAATACATATATAAATTCCTTATTTTTAATTAATAAATTAATCGTTTTTATGTATATTTTATATTAATTCCTTTATTATATAGCGTATATTTTTTGTATAAAAGTTTTAAAATAATAACTATAGAATTTCATAATTACTATAGAATTTCATAATTACTACTTTAATTTATTTATTATTAAACTGTTACATATATAAAAATATTTATATGGAATCTAATCCATTTTTATGAATTTAAAATATGGATTCGGTGGATTGAAAATTTCCAATCCAATTTCAATCCATTTTCATTTATTGGGTATCACATATATTACGTCATCTTTTACTTCATAACATTTTCATAATTGTTTCAGAATGTTCAAAAACTGACAGATGATTTACCAAATGTTATACAAACTGAAAAAATAGCATACGAAAAATTCAATCATATCGATTATCTCTGGGGCCGTGATGCAAAGACAATCTTATATAACAATATTGTAACTGTGTTGAAGAAATTTTAATGCATCAAGATTATATTTTAATAAAAATTGTTAATTTTGTATCTGTAGTTAACAATTAAATAACTCAGGAATATTATTTACCTTAGATTATATTTCATATGTGAACTCATAAATCAGTAGAAAAATTATGGTTATCTGCAAAAATAGAAATACTATTTTTGTGTCTAATATGTTTGTGTATATATTTAAATATGTAAAAAATAAAGTATATTTAAGAATACACACCCACATTTAGTAGATAGATTATAAATTGCAGATAGAATACGTTAATTTTGTATCTGTAATTAACAATTAAATAACTCAGGAATATTATTTACCTTAGATTATATTTCATATGTGAAC
>Ga0157363_1007449_pt1 | contig 10369 bp, 8 predicted proteins | sample AttsexASBM1_FD_111477 | JGI IMG/M metagenome (GOLD analysis project Ga0157363, IMG submission 111477) | Fungus gardens microbial communities from leaf cutter ant in Ribeirão Preto, State of São Paulo, Brazil - Atta sexdens ASBM1 | ecosystem: Host-associated > Fungi > Mycelium > Unclassified ...
CGACAGTAATCTATCCACAAAATTTCGCCCTTTCATTGTCAGATTTTATCTCACCGAAACGTTTATGATAAATATTAATCCTTTATTAATCGGAAGTTTAACATAAATATGCAGTTAAATAACGTGACATGTACCGCAATATTTGCAGCCCTTTATAAACATTACAGTATATTACATTATGCAGTGCAATATAATCCTTTTATTAATTATCCAAGAATCGCATCACGCATTCGCTTTCATATTATTATACGCGTTACAAAATATTTACTTAAAATATTAAATAGCAGGAATGCGGTAGCCATTTATTAATTTAATTAATTAGATTATTTACTGCTAATAATTTTTGTTTATGAAAAAGTACCCCGAGGGTGTGGCGGTACAGGATTGCTTAAACAGAATGAGAACCGCTGTATCAAAACCGCAAACCACGGGCCAATATAATGAGATTTAAATTACTGTGGGACTGTGACATAGTATGCTTTTTACGAATCGTTACCTGCGCGACTCTCATCTCCCATGGCCAATTAAGGATGGAAATTCGATTTGGAATCTCGTCCCGAAATAATCGATTACCGTCGGCCGTAGCGGTGCTTATTCCAATTTTGTTAAACGACTGACGACAAAATACCCCGAAGGAATTTTCTCGTAATAACACATGTCACATAAAACTGCTTGCAGCGACGGAATTTAACGAATTCTCTTTTGTTCTTCGATATCAACGAATTTTTCAACGTATTTCTCTATAAATAATCATATTTTCACTTAAAATATAATACAATCATTTTTATTTTCCATATTTTTTTAACCTTTGATGAATATCGCTATTAAACGGATCGAAGAATAATATTCTTACTTTGTGTTTAATTCAATATGATTATTTAACATTAATATTACAATATCACTTATATATGAATGAAGTAATAAAAACAATGATAAATATTTTTATTGCAGTTTTAATGAATGTTTTTATCTAGTCTTCGTATAAAATATACTTTTTATACGAGATATAAAATGATGTCGGCAGTAACATTTAGCGATAAAGATGAATTTCTGTATAATGTAGGTATTCGTAGATTCAGAAACGGACCTTTCCTTCAACTTCGTTATGAATAATTATTCGAAATAAATGTTTTTCACCTTACATAATTTTAAGTTACATAATCTTACTCCTTAGATTTTAACTTTTAAAATGAAAGAAATCATTTAATTACGTTAACTTTAAACAAAGGTATGTTAATTTGAAGTACTTTAGACTTGCGAATATAAGTTAAGTTAAATTGCGAAACGAATTAGGATTAATACATATTAATAATATAAGGTATTTGCATTTATTTACATCTAGTTACCTTACATAGATTAGACTTGAAAACGAGCAAGAGTATGCTCGTGGAATCGTTTGTGGAGCATTCGAAGAAGTTTCCCGTCACCGTAATCTCGAATCCTGAAACCAGATCGCGGTAGGAAGAGAGAGACGCATTAAGAGTCAATTTGTCAAGGGAACGATCGCTTCTCGAGGTGTTGGAGAATCGGGAGGTGCAGGGCAGGGAGGTGTATCGCGCGCGCGAAGGAACGAACGAGTGACACGGCGGCAAAGCCGGTCTTACCTGGGCACTTCCACGGCGCGTTATTCCATCAGGCAACAACCAGGCCTTTTTCCGCCTGGCGCTTTTTGTCAATCAATTAAAGCGCATTCGCCGCAATTTAGAACGCATTAAGATGCCCAGCGGCAGCATTCCGCGCGTTTCTCTCGTCGTCGTCGTCGTCGTCGTCGTCGTCCTCGTCACCGTTGAAAATACGCGAGAGCAAGAACTCGGAACTCGACGAAACACGTCATGGACTGAATGGCGAACGAACCTCACGGAGAAGCAAATCTGCACTTTACACGTTCCGATCGGTTGAATCCTAAATATCTTTACGCGCGATTAATAGCGTATGCTCCATTTGATTTCAACGAGATTCATTATCCCGTAGCATGCTTGATGTGTTGTAAGAGTAGATCGATTATTATCCAACTATTACCGGGAATATATATTTCTCGGTTTAATGTAAACCGAAGATATTATATCAAAGATGTTATCTCCGCACGGAGTCTTATCTCTCCTCGTTATATTTGTAAGAATTACAAACGTGATTTCCAGCAAATAAGACAAGTTCGACGATAGATACAAAATAACTAGACGTTTATATACTCGCTGAGAGATAAATACCTTGTTTTTGGCGAATAAGTTGTACCATTCGCAACGAGTAAAAAACTTGTCGACAATAAATAGGAGAGATCGAACGCGAAGCGATGCAAGATGGATGATTTCGCGCGGCCGCGCCGTTACGTATATAAGACAAGCAGGCCGGATCGTAGACCACAGCCAAGAGAGGCTTGGAAGATGCTCCCGGGGCAGGACCTGTCATTACCGAAATCTATATTTAATGCCGCCGCGCGGCAACACTTTTAATCCCGGCATTATCTGATTATCGCGTCCTCACAAGAGGAAGGAACGAGCGACGCCTTCTCGCCACGGCCCGGTCGCGATCGAATCTCGAGCTGTCTGGCGAGGGAACCCTTCTTCGCTCCTTCGATGGTTCGACGACGAAAAGCCAGTGGAGGATTTTCTACGGTTTGTAGATCGCATCTCTCTCGTGACCTCCGCTAAAATCTCCGCCGCGTTTACGTTATCTGGCCGTAGTGATCTGCCGACGGAGGCTGCGGCCCGTACATTGATTTCGATAGTTATCAACTATCTCTCTCTCTCTCTCTCTCTCTCTCTCTCTTTCTCTCTGCCGTGCCACCCGAGAGCATGCATTGTGATCAAAAGGTAGAAAGCACAAAGAGTCATGGAACAGTATAATTTTGGTAATTAATGATAATGATGTACGATAATGAGAAATAATAACTCGGCAGTGAGTTAATGAGCAATTATTTAACGGGTTTAGTTGTGATAATAATTTATAATCGTTACATCGTTTATTTTCCATTACGTTTAGAATCAATTACAAATTAATTCTAAATAATCATTTTAAAATTACAGAAAAATATCTAAAAACAGTAAAGCCTTATTCTTTGAAAATATTAATAAGTTCTGCGTATTTAAATTATGTTTATTTTAATACATAAATATTTTGATGAAAAAATATGTAATGGAATAGGTATATATTAGTGGATAGATAGTGGAAAGTCATTACGATACATTGAAATTTATTATTTTATGCTGGCATAAAGTAATGCTACAAAATAACGATTAAAAATTGCATAAAAATGTTTATTGCCATCTTATAACTCGCACCAACGTGTATCGAAGCGATCGTGACTTCTGGTTGAAGAACAACAAGACAGGGGGAGACTTGCAGATCCAATCGATCTTCTTTCGGGTCGGAACGACTTTTCGCGTTGGTGCACGCCTGTGTCGACTAGGCCACAGATTCGGTCTTCATGCGCATCCTCACACCGGCAAACAATTATCATCAGTCGCTGGTTTTGCCGGGGTCCGTCGATCGAACGACAACGACGATGACGACGACGACGAAGGAGCCCACGGACTGACGTCTCCCACGGTGGCTGATGTCAGAAGACGTGCGCGACAAAGTACGTGTCACGCCACTCCCGGTTCGTTTGAGCTAATTGCCAGGGGGCTCTTCTCTCTCTCGCCTCCATTTCGCCGTATCCCGTCATCACCGTGCCCGCCGATTTCATCACACTCCGGTCTTTTGGTCCGTTTCTTCTCGTTTCTCCACCTCCTCTTCACGCCACCATCTCCTCGCCCCCGCGTCACCCGTTCTCTTCCTTACTCCCTTCTTGCTGGCTCTATACTGGCTTCGTCATCTCGCCTGGAATGAGACCCGTCGCGATGCAAGCGGAACGGTGCCGATGCACCTGGTATCTTTCAGCCTTGAGTCGTCCCGCTGAAGTTTTGCATCGCATGGGAATGGCTCGTGGGAAGTGATGGAAAAAGAAGTGATGTTACTCGGATCTTTCCTTCCCCTTCTCCCAATGAAGGAATTGTCTTCTCACCGGCTGTTTTTTTTATATAAGGGTTTAACAGACAAGAGTCATGAGTTACATTCATCGGTATGGAAGTAGTATAATAATGATATATGACAAATTTAAGTCAAAATAAATAAATATCAAATATATGGTCAAGACTGACTCTTAATGCCTAATAATCATGTATACTTAAATATTTAAATACATTTTCCAGAAATTTATGATAAATTTATATGAAGTTGAAACTTTTAAATTTTAGAAAATACAAGAAATCAATTAGATTTAGAGAAATATAATTGATTGATATATAAAAAAAATAACGAGCTCGCTTAATTCACATTCACCTTTTTATGATAATAAGGCGAATCTATTACTACGAACATTTTCTCATTTAGGAAATCATGTAGAAAAAAATTTATTTAAAAAAAATCTTCACTTGCTCTTCACCTTTTATTCTCCTAAAAATGCGAACGGACGAAATCACCGAGATTTTAGTGCTGGATCGTAAAGCGCTTAAATCGAAGCTCGCGCGTACCTAAGATAATTACCATCCGCTTCGTTAGATCCGTGCTCGCTGATTAACCTCCGTAAAAGCTTCTCTATCTCCATGATCACGATTTAATATCTGCCTGCACTTGACGCCGCATGCGGCTCGCTAGGAAAAATGCCATCAAGCGGCTTAAAAACGACGGTTCAATCTTCGCGATCTTCTGCCCGAAAGACCGTGTCCTCTCGAGGTCGACAGGTTCGTATAATGCCATCGGCACAATGCGACACAGGTGCGACAAAGAGCATGACTTTTCATTCCCCTCGCCCCCTCACTGAAGGATTTTCCTGATCGGAGGATAATCCTATTATGCTTTTACGAATTGTTGATGTGTGTACGATGTCACTGGCTCGGCATGCCGATGCATGGGAGGTGCACAATGCCTCGTCATGCGATCGACGACACAATAGCCTCTTCGTCCCGATCATCGATCCGGAAACTGTCAACTTTAGGGTGTCGCCGAGGGCGACCCGGTTGCGTGCGGTCGCTTATGCGGTCGAACCCGGACAATACCGGGGACAGATTCGATCCGATTCGATCCCATCCCGGACAATGGCAATGGGACAACGCGTGTCATCTTCAACCGCAAACGACCGATGCCCTGCGACAAGTGCCAATTTTCCCTGGTGTCGGAAGCCCGACGCCATCGGGATACCATAGAGATTTCCTCCACCACCTTCTGCCTGCGATCGGACACGCGATCGGCACCAACCGTGGAGACACCTACGGCCCACCTCCGCCTTTTTGCTCGATGATTGTCATTGTGTCCTCCCCGGGATCGCAAAATGTAGGCCTATATTACGGAGTGGATCGTTCACATCGAGTCCACGAAAACGATTTGTGGATTTCAAGCGCACGGTGAACGATGATTAACGTGCCGGCGCGTGTCCAAGTTCTTCCCACGTCTGTATTACGTCACGCTGTTTGACACTTGCATCTGTTGAGGCTATTATATTCCGTAAAATTTTACGACATGAAGTGTCCCGAAGGTCACTCTGAGGATGTTCTCAAAACAAAATTTTTCAGTTAATTTAGACCGAAATTTCTCATTTCTTATAATATTAAATTAAACTTAAAAAGAAAGACTTGTATTATATTCATTTATTGTGTATAGCTATTTTCTAATTTCTTTGGAGTGAAATCTCACTTTATTAAATAGTGCTAGTCTTGAAAAAGAATGATTCAATTTTTAATCTTTAAGAGTAAGATATATTCTAAAAGTTTTAAACAATAGAACAAAGATTTAGTAGAAAATAAAATACAATAAAATATTTTTAAAATATTTTAACATTGTATTAATATATGCTTTTAATTCTGTTTCAGGTAAGCAAAAATACGAATAATATTCTTACTTCAAACATTATTGATGTCAACTAAATGAGGAGGAATTGAAAATGCTGTTTCAATATTCGGGGAAAATATGAATTTTTGTAATCGGCAAACGAAGAAAACGTAAGAAGAACAGATTTTTATTGTAATTGATAGCAGATATCATTTGCATTTTTACTCTTATATTTGCAAATTTATCGTAATTTTCTTTGAACTATCAATTTTTTAACTATCAATTCGGTATTGCTTTTGCTTTTTGAAGATATATAGTATATATTATAGTTTGTAAGTATTGGATAATTACTATTTAAATCCTTTGGAGTGGAATCTTACTTTAAGAATGAAAGTTGCGTTAGTCTTAAAAAAGAGTGATTTAATTCTCTATCTTTAAAAGTGAGATTTCAAAATGGCTATATTCATTTCTGACTATATTCTAAAGAGTAACTTTAAAAATTTAGAGAGTAAATTAAAAAATTATCAGTTTAAAAAATAGTGAAATACTGCGAATTAATAAAATTCTACTCTTTATAATATAAGTTAAAAATATAATAGAATTATATAATAAATAAAAGATTAATTGTCTATTTCGAAGAAATCTTGTTCAAGCAGTAAAAAACATATTTTTCTCATTTTATGAATATCAGTAATCAATAATAAAAACAATTTTAAATCAAGCTATAAAAAGAAAGTTACGTAAGAGTACGTATGTATTGTTGAATCCGAAGTAATCCAATAGAGAAGGAAAAAGAGCTCATGCAAAAATATTTCCGAGTGACAAGCGACTCCATCATGCCAGAAATCTCGACGGTGGACGATCTTTAAATCGCCGTTTGCTGCCCTCGTCGAGCTGTTACGTAATGCAAAAATATCCGAGCCAAGTTGGTAAACGGACGGCGCGGTGACGACGCTGGAAGGCGTGACCGATCACGGTCGGCCTTGGCACTCGTAATTTATGCGAGATTTGTCATTGCGGTTCAGTGAGATCGGAGCCCGAGGAGATCGCCGGCGCTTAATCGTCCGCCGGCTCTCTCCTTTTCACGGCTCTCTCTCTCTCTCTCTCTCTTTCTCGCCTTTCCGCGTTTCTCCGCGTGACGGCGGCGGTCACGCCTATCCTCGAAAATGGAAGTGCGGGATAATTAGCCACCGGCTTGTTGGCTAATGCATCCTTTTGTCTCCGCTCGTCGCGTTATCTGATTCCAGCCGGTAGCCCTTGCGCAGCCTACTGGCCGGTTGAGATAAGAACGTCCGATATGTCCGCGAAGTGGAAAAGCCTCTCGAGAGAAAGGTCTCCGTGGCGCAACACAGAGGACTTGAATAAAAGAGAGAGAAAGAAGCGGGTTAGAGAGAATGGATGATTATAATCATGGATCATATCGGAATTAAAAACAAAAAAAATCGATAATCAGTAACGACGCATTAAGCTTTCTTCAAGAGATCAAACTCTCTACCCTTTATCACACACATAGAATTAAATTTAGCCCTTAAATACCTAACTGTGGAAATGAACTGTGGAAACGAACACTAATATATAACATACTCAACTCAACTTTGATTGGTTATAAAAATTTTTTTATAAAAATGAATATATAAAAAAATATGTAAAATTTTTTTTTCAATCGAACCGCCAGACGTTAAGGATATCCAACTAAGCAAATGTATCTGTATTAATAAAAAAAGTTATAAATAATGGAAAAGACATTGGAGAAACATTGGAAAAAGTCGGATATACTATATCGAAAAGATATTTAATACTAATAAAGAATGAAAGCAAAGATAACTGTAAAAATTAATAAGAATATAAAAGTAGCTGTAAAATTCAAAAAGTCGCCTTCGTATAAAAACATAATTTGTTATTATATCGCGGAGATGAATGTTACAGATGAGTGAACGTTTGTTGAGGCAATTTATGTTGATTTATATGCTTTCACTCCTACGCAGGACACACTATATAGGAGTCTATAGATGAGACATCAATTACAAATTTGTCTTTCTCGTTCTCGCTAATCATGTAAATGTCTCGGATTCGGCTTAATGGAGTCTCAACTCGGTCAACTTTTGTATTCTTTCTTTCTTGTTTGCCAATCGCTAGCGTAAGGTCGTTTTTGGAACTTGGCAGACTAACCACCACACCCACGCAACAGTACCGCCAGTTTATTTATGAATCCAATGCATACGTATCGCTGCACTGACTCGCTATCAAACGGTATTCTTGTACGAGATGTGCGCTTTTTCGTTAAATTCGGGGGCGGTACGAAAGCACGTCGCACAAGCAGGTCAGCGATTTAATCTGGGATCGCTCTGAATGTTTGGCAGCCAATCATCTTCTTCGATCGAGATCATCATCAGAGATTTCGCAGTGAAATTTATTCGTACAGAAACCAAAGCGTATTTTTGGCGCGATGGTCTCACGCGTAAGAGATCTGTCATATTAACGAAATGTTACAAAAGTTTATGATTTATTGCGCAACTGATAGAGAAGTACAACCAAGTGCCTCTTTCTGATTTTAATAAGTTTTAGATTTTAATAAGCTTTGTTAAAATATAGACGAAAAATAAGAGACATATTTTATAAGCTTGGTGGCACGTTAAATTCTCCCTTGAAAAAAATCGCTTTCCTTCTTTTTGACAGAATATCATCAAAAATATAAAAAATGTTTTAATTAAAAGTTGAATGATTTAAAAGTACTTTATAACAAAAATAACACAATTTTTAAAATTTTAATTTTTTATTTAAAAAGTTTTTTGTACTATATTATTATAAAGCACTGTTGAAATTCAATTTTTATTTAACACATTTTTTTATATCTTTGACGATTTAAACGATATTAGAAAGAAATCCTTTGTTTTTTCAAAAGAGAATTTTCATTCCTTAACATTGAGCACTTATGACAAAATATATGTATCTTTTATTTTTTTCTATATTTTAACATATCCAAAACTCATTAAAATTGGAAGGCACTTGCGGTTGTATTTCTTTAATAAGACGACGATCGACACGAAATGCATGCTTGCGTCGTTAGTTTAGAAATGATAGAATTTAGCACGCGCATGTTCACTTCCATATCTCTCTTGAATTACGATGTGCGATGCCCCCAAAGAACTCGACTTGGTAATAACTCGCTTAACAGTTAACGGAATCGATCGCAGGGGACGGGCGGGGAGATGTGTTTAAACATTAATTACCGCTATTCCCATCGCGTAGATTACCGGTCGAAATGAGCCTCGAGCATGAAATCACGAATAGTCTCGCGTTATCTCTTAATCTGTGTCATTCGCATGAGCGATCATGACTGTCTCCTCCGATAAAGAATCAATTACTTTTCACGACAAGCGCGTTCCCTTTTCCACCAAGATGATTTATACTGCGGTAACTGCTCCTAAGAATCGACGATCCTCGCCGATAGATCGAAGGTCGCGCGGAATTTAATACGTCATAGATCATACGCATCACATGGCGAGGTTGACCTATCATTAACGTGGAGCAATTATTCGCGCGTTTACGCGACCGGTGGAGCTACAATATAACGTATATAACGGTGAGAACGATGCGTCACATCGGCGCTCATCCGCTCGTTCGTTTGTGTGCAAAATATCTAGCTATTTATCGGCAGCTTTATCTGATCGCATCAATCGGCTATCGCCGTGACTAATCCCGAAGAATTAATCCCGCGCGCGATGGAATTAATATACTGCGCGAGGCGAACTCATGTAAATGGAGGGAAAGCGCCGATGCGGCTTTTAAACGGACGCCCGTTCGCCACGGAGAGAATTATTTCTAATCGAATCGCATATCCGGACGCTGACAGTTAATAGATAATATTTCTGAAGATAAAGATTTATCTATTATGGTTATTTTTATTTAAAACTATCCGGCCAAAACGAATATCGATATGGACCGTAAAAAATAATACTTTTTTTGATATGCGATTTTATTGTTGAATATTGGGAATTAATTTTACAAAATTAATCATGGGAAGGATTGCGCTTTAAATAGTGATTGATGCAATTTTTTAGTCGTTCCTTTAAACAAGACAATACTATCGAAAGTGTTTTCTCAAACGATCGCTGCATCAGCATTCTAGCCTGCAGCATCTGTTCCGAGATATGCAATCGACGACACATAGCAGAGACATTTATCCCACGATACCGGCGAGCCATTAATTGCGATCGTGTAGATCGACGTACTACCTCTCTGATCATGACGCCTGGATGCCTGACGACGTTCTATCGCTAATCCATCGATTTATTCTCGCCTCTCACTACCGTACGTCACCACGACTCCTCGACACGATCTCTTCTACAGAAATATTTGCATCGCGAGGCACACGTTCCATCATGAAAATATTCTAACAACATTATAAATAATAGTATATTATTAATTCTCTTAACCTGTGTAATCGCTTAATGATAAAAAAAAAAATTCCAAGAAAATATCACGCTGAGAATTGGAAGCATCAAGTTGACGCTATAATAACGAAAAAATAAAGGAATTAATGTTTTTTTTATTTTATATAACA
>Ga0157363_1007450_pt1 | contig 10368 bp, 3 predicted proteins | sample AttsexASBM1_FD_111477 | JGI IMG/M metagenome (GOLD analysis project Ga0157363, IMG submission 111477) | Fungus gardens microbial communities from leaf cutter ant in Ribeirão Preto, State of São Paulo, Brazil - Atta sexdens ASBM1 | ecosystem: Host-associated > Fungi > Mycelium > Unclassified ...
GTTTCCCTTTTTATTAATGTTGAATTGACTCTTAATTAGCATTAGTAAAAGATGGAATTTTATAGATATGTGTGTATGCGCGCGCGCGCGCGCGCGCGCGCGCACACACACACACACACACACACACACACACACACACACACACACACACACACACACACACACACACATGTATATCTCCGAGAAGCATTCCGTTTGATGAATTTTTGATAACAACCAGTTTGGATTCTATTTTTTTCTCATTTAACAACAATTTCTATAAACAGATTTTTCGCACTTCCATAGGTTTTCTTTTGTCTCAAATCGTGACTGAAATAGTAATGCAGAACTTAGAAAAACTTGCAATAGCGAAATTACTTGTAGATTTGTTATTCTATTTTCGATATGTGGACGACATCATTTTGGCCCCATCAACTAGCATTAAAGAAATTTTGAATTCTTACATTTTTAATTCTTTTCATGAAAAGTTCATGATGGAAGTGGATACTGAAGAAAATTTAAGTTTTTATTTTTACATTTTCTCTTTAGTTAGAATTCACTTTTTAGAATAAGAAACTTGTGAATTTTTAAAGAAATTCTGTAAACTAGTTTAATTGACTGCAAACATTAGAAAGCGTATCAAGTTTTTAAAATCATGTGTACAATTTAATTTAGTTCCTCCGCATTTGTATAGATTCACAAACATAAATAATCTGTCATTTTATAACAATCACTTTTACAAAAGATTAGAGACAATCCAACTTAATAATGTAAAAACTATTTTGAAGTTAAAAGATGCATACTACCATCTACATTACACTAGAATCAACATTTTTAATTTTACTTGTATGATTCATAACGTCTTGCCAACTTCTACAGAGTGTGAGTTTTTTAAACATTTGGACAATATAAATAATTTTTAATTTTTCGAACAAACATATAGAATTGAAAGAGAAAATAGATTGGCTGAGAACAAATAATTTAATATTAAAGAAAACTGATCTCTTATAAATCTCTTATAAATCTCTTATAAATCTCAAATAAAACTGATTTCGTATGTTTGTTTGACTTTTAACAATGATTCTCAAAACAGCGTTCATGTTATGGTAAATATAATATTAGTTTCGATAGTAAGGAGTTATGTAAGTCACAATACATATTTCGCTTGATAATTTCGGAAAATATGTTCCTCTTGATTTTTTACCAAAAATGAAAAATGATTTGTTAATTTGAATAACGTTAACATTCCTATCGAGGTCCAATAATTTATTTGGATAGATTACAATTCAGAGAGGGATTCGGACTCCCTGTTAACAAAAATAATATTAATAGAATAGTGGTAGAATTTATTAAACATATTGAAAATAATGGTCGTCCTGATAATATAATTAATTTTTTAGAAATAATTCGATAACGATACTTGAAAAATTTTATAAAAAATTTCTCATAAATAACTCAATGATAAATTATTTTATAACTGGTTAAAAATAACTAAAGAATTTGTTAAAGATTATCCAGAAATATTAGTTACTAAAGCTGATAAAGGAAATATCACAGGTGTTCTGAATAAAGATAATTACACATCAAGAATGAAGGAGATTCTTTCAGACAATGATATATACGAAACAATCGATAAAAATCTGACTAAGAAACTAATTAGTGACTTGCGCGCCTTACTTACAATTAGATGAAAAGGAAAAAATTTTGACGATTCCATATATCGAAGGTTACTCACGACCGATGGTAACATTCCCAGAGCATATGGATTAACCAAGATTCGTAAAATAGGGTAACCCTGGTGAAAATTTTTCTCATAATTTTTATACGAATTGAAACATTTTTCAGAGATACTCAGAAATACTCGGAAAGTTTACATCTTCTCTCAGAATTTTTCATACAAGTGAACTCTGAAATATTTTGAAATTTCTCATCCTATAATTTTTAAAAAGTATTTTTTAATTTTTTAGGTTTTATAACATTTCATCAGAAATTATATTTACAAAAAATCTTAAAAATCTTACGATATTTCATAATTAATATATTGTGATCAAAAAGAAACCGAATTTTATTTTTAAAAAATTGCGGTAAAATTATAAATCAAATCCGTTTACTTTGCTAAGTTGGTACACATATCCTTCACATAAAAAACATGGCATTCCTTCAAGCTGTTTGAAAATGAAACATTTGTTTATGTCAGTGAAGATTTTTGTGCGCGGCGATTTTTATCGAAAACTATCGAGCAAAGAATTTGTTTGAAATTTTACGAACAAAATTTTGTTCACAAATGCATTCAAAATGTTGCAAAAAGCGATGATTAGCTTATGGCGATGATAGCAACATTTAGAATATGTTTATAAACGAAATTTCGCTTGTAACGTAAAATTTCAAACAAATTCTTCGAAAAAAAGTCGCGTACATAAATCTTCACTGTCATAAACAACTATCATTCTCAAATGGCTTATAGGAACGCGTACATGTGTACCAACTTAGTAAAGCAAACGAATTTAATTTACATCCATATAAGAATTACAACAAAATTAAGGCACTATAAACGTGAGTATCCGCCATTTTTACTCTTTTCCTCATTCCTTGCTCTGTTCCCACTCCGCCGCTGAGAAGATTATGGTCGTTACGGTTGTTATAGATTATAGCTTCTAAGCTGTGAAAACCTTGTAGCTTCGTATTTATGTATTTCCGCACTTCGAAATTTTACCATAAGGCTAAGAGACGAAAAGAAAAATATTAAAAAACTGAAATATTATATTAACGAAGGCAAAAAAATTTATAAAATGCCTTGTTGCGTACTGTATCAATAGATCAGGAAAAAGATATTCAATTATTTAAATTTCCTGCGGATAATATTCGTCGATAACTTGCTGTAAAATAAATACGTGTCTTGTGAATAAATATCACTACACTTCCTCGTAGATGAGAAATTTCAATTTTTTTCTTCAAATTGACATACATATTTGGCACCTTATTTAGAAATAACCTGAATGCCAGACACTCTGCAGGTCCTGCACTAATATTACGATAGATATTCAACTGATTTTGAGAGCAAAAATGAAAAGAGCTATAAAATTTCAAATAGCAAATCATAATCTGTAATGGCCATAATCTGTCATAGCTCAGTGATAGAGAGAAATGGGGATAGAGCAAGAAGTGGAAAAAGAAATAAAAATAGTGAATGCGAATACCTATGTTTCTAATGCTTTAACAAAACCTACGTTTAACCAATACTATGGCTAATGTTCTGTCAGCTATAAAATAACTGGCATTTTATATATACAGACAAGTCGGGTGTTAAGATGAGAACCAATGCCTAGCCGTTGCTATGGAAGTTGTCGGCCAATGTTCTGGCAGCCTGTGATGGGACAGCACTGGTAAACATACACTAAAACATTATATAGAATCATAATGCTAACCAGGTCTCGAGAATGGTCTCAGTAGTCTCAAGAATAGTTTAAAAAAAAACCATGATGTCAATGTGAATAATAAACATCGAACTTCCGCTTTAACAAAAATGTTTTACAAAAAACAAACATTTTATTTAACATTAGCTTTAATTATACGGCATTATTTGATGACTAATTGAACACGTGTATTTACACATATGTGACAATTTATTATATAAAACTCGTTATTATGTTATACAACTCATGTTCAGAATATCCTCGAGTAGAGTCGGACTTATACAGTTTGCTTAATGAAATATTCGTAAAAATAACTGCAAAGACGTATAATACAATAGTTAAAAGCGGCGTTACGCATATTATTTTTCTTAAACTCTCAATATTTAAAGATATTTACAGGTATTAATTTAATACGCATATAATTCTTTCATGTTTAAAAGTTCAGATTCTCGCGTAGATTCGGACTTTTACACTTCGCTTAATATTCGAGATATATGATCCTTTTATTCGTATTAAGATTTCATCAATCAACAAAATTTCGAACGCCGTGTATATCATACAATTGAAATTACTGCAGCTGAATTTTTCTTTTTTCACTTTCCATTATGAAGCACCAGACAGCCAATGATTATAACGGTAGATATTTTTTTAAATTCTTCATTGCGTCCAAACATTTCCATCCTTCATTTTCCAATACATCTGCAAAACAAATATTTCTGTGAAAATTCTTACACCACTATATTATTAATATTTTATCAATAATAAAATATGATCAACTAACTCTTCAAACATTAACAAGTATGTGTTTTACTGAAATCTTACTTTCCGACCACAGGTGTGTCTCCCAAAAGTGAAAGGAACCAGGAATATTTCATTTCCATTGTTTTGGAAAATATCGATATCATAATTTTTTTTACGCACTCGTTAAGACATATCCCTCCACATAGTAAAATTCGAATGAACTTGATCTATAAATTTAAATAAATCATGTCATCAATCAGCGCACGCAAAGTAAAAATACTTTATGCACTTGTGTGTTGGGAACAGTCCATTGTTACGTCCTGCCCTCCGTAGAAATATAATTTTACTTTCTTTTTTTGTCTTTTCGTCTCGCGCTGAGTTATTATTTAATCTCACATTATTTATCTAAAGTATTTCTATTAATTAATTGCTGATATTCCTAGCGAGGAACTTATCAAGCGTAGTGATTCTGTCATGCCGACACTGCATGACACGCGCGTTGCAAAAGCCAATCGAAGCGTGAGGCGTGTGTCGCGTGCCGATGTATTCCGCGTGGCGATAAAATTCCAGGCAGGATAACTCCACACGGAGTTAAGAAATCGTTTCCATATGTTGAGACTGTCATGTCATTGTCATCTTACACGAGGTTTAAGAAAAACTAATCCGATCAAAATATCTCAACCTGTAATCTCTCAGAATAAGAATAGCTATCACGCATCAATCACGATCCGCGTGTCGTTCGTCGCTCCGAATCCTTAATAGGATTTCAGCCGCTCTGGCTGAGAATATTGTTAATTTCGAAATCTAGCGTTAATATATTTTTGATTCAATTTATTATCTTTTGGCCATCGTGACACTTCAATTAGCTTGAATAGATAAGTAAATGCGAATTTATCGCATTAGCGAGCGCCGACCAATAGTGAGTCGACGAAGGAGCAGCGCGGTTTCTCCACGGAGAAAGGCCCAAAAATTTAATTTGCTAATTACTTAAAAATTCCATTAATTAACTAATTTGACCCATCAGTTTTAAATTGAATTCATGGCAATCGTGCTGAATTTCCGATGTGACTAGTATTTTCATATGAAAAATCATTTTCCGAATTCGGCACATATTGCCAATTCCGGAAAATTCGAGCTCCCCCTTCATTCTGATTCGCGAGCATCGACTGGCGCTTATACAAACGGGGCGAAAATCGAGCCCGTCGATTAGTTCGAATTAGTCCGAGCAGCTCATTTAGAATATCTCTCAATATTTGCAATTGAGAGATATACTCAATTACATACAAAGGGAAGGAAGTATGCAGTGTTCTTTTAAGCTTCCTCTTTCTCATACTCCTCGAGTTGATCGCGCTCGTAAGAGCTGCTCAATTCTTCCCTTCATTACTATCTATTTCTTCTACAATTTATTTCCTATTCTGTTTTTTGTGCAATTATTCAATCAATTGCGTCAATAATTTAAACAAAACATTTTCAATAGAGTGACAACTAAGGAATTCGCATCAATTTCAATATGACCAGCGTGCCAGCCAGTTCAGTAATTCGAACTTCAATATGGCATTATATTCAATCCATTCCTCCATCTCCTCCCGAAGGATATAATATGATGAAATGGCTTGATTTGTTTGGATCCATCATCAATTATCTTGTTAAATGAACTCTAATCAATTTGATATTTATTACGATTACAATTATTCGCCGAAATTAACGCCAATAGTAAATTCAACAAATAATTCAAAAATTGCTCAATCAGATAATTCATAATCTCGTATTGATAAAGAACAATGCTGAATTCTATTTCAAGAGAACTTTAATCTAAAATTCTAAGTCAATTATAATAAATCAATTATCATAAGAGATTCATATAGCATGCGATACGTCGGTACTAGCAGTCTCATGATTTGCCACTCGACTTGAGACTCGCTCTCACTCTGATTATACCTCTTCTATCCTAATAACCACTCCGCCACTCTTCCAATCATATGTCCTGCTCGCACGCCGCGCCAGATCGTCTCTCTCTCTCCCCCCTTCTCCCCCTTCTCCCCCCTTCTCCTCTCTCCATTCAGCGCTCAGCAGCGACGCGACGCACAATATAACGCCAAAGTATTCAATCCGTGACTATTAGTTATTCTTAACGTAATTATTCTTAATTATGAGAATTCATAATACAATAACATAATTGGTGACAACGATGAGATAGTAACAAGAATCACTACATCCTAACACAGTAATTCATAATGCGAAAATATCTAAATTCAAAAACATCAATAAATGGAACACACGCAGTGACGTAACACTACTCATGTTTTTTTTAAGAGATTTGTTTAATTTTTTTATCTATTTGAGTGTTAATTTAACATAATATGATTATGTTATTTAAAGATATTTTATTAATTTGATATTTAAATGACATTTCTTAGTCAAAATAACGTCATTTATTAGTAAGAGAACAAATAATTAAAAAATGTGTTTCAAAAAGTGAATTTTTAGATGAATGAATGAAATTCGTGTCAATTTCATATATTTAATATTATAAATTATATCGAAATCGTTAATTATATCGAAAAAAATGTTTTCACAGTTTATTTACAAACTGTATTATTATTATCTTTTTTGTAGGAATTTTTATACATATTATCTGTGTTTCTTTCTATTATATGGTAATATATTATAATTTAACACTTTGTGTTAAATTAACACAAAACCTTGAGGGCCATTTGGCACATATGAAACGTATTGATTTAAATATTTACTTTACCAAAGCTTTCTTATTTTCTTCTGACGTAACAATCGTTGCCTCCTCAAACATTAAAAAATCTTGCATTGTTTATAAAAGTAGTATCACATCCAAATCATATTTAATTTCATTAATATTACCGTCTGGTATTCCCATTGTACGATTGGCTATCAAAGTTTTTTATGTCATTAATTTTTTATCCTGATCATACAGAATGATCCTTTTCACAGGGTTAACAGCTGCTAATATCATCTTACATTTTTCATCGAAATACTCCTGTACAGATTCTGAAAAATATTTTTATTGAATAAATATTAAATATTTTTGTTCTTAATTTAAACCGTGCAGTTTCGAAAAGATACATCTTCTAATGTCAAATTTAAGGAAAATGTCTGTAACATACGCAAATATATTCAGCAAATTTTATGTATATTGAAGGATAAATTCTTTCGAAACATTATCCTCTATTTAAATCTGACTTGAAAGTTCGAATAAGCATTTCCTTCGGTACTACTAACACAGAAAATCATTTGTGCATATTTAAAATACTTAATATTAACATTAATTAATATTAACATATTATGTCATTTTATAATTATTTCAAATGCGAAATATTAATTTATTTTCTTTTGCGGAATTTCTGCATAATTTTATTACTTTTTAAAAAATTTCTCAGATTTTTTTCATACAAATCTTAAAATACTTCAGAATTTATCAGTGAAAAATGTAAAAAAGCTCATCCCATATATAAATAATTCTGAGAAAAAAATATACATTTGAGTATTCTAAGCGATGCTAGTGTTATATGTTTTTAACTACAACCGAGGAACTCGTCTGTTAATATTATTTTAAATCACATTATATCCAAATTAATATGATCTTATCATAGGATGGATATTATTTCATTACCACTGAATAAACTGAGATGTAAACAGAGATGAGTTAAATTTCTACCACGGATATGTTACTGGAATTTACATCAAATTGTACTTTTTATTTATAATTGCGAAAGCTGAAGATGACTCAAAAAATAGAATCGAAACGTCCTAAGTTTATAATTAAGAAGTGAACTGATCAAATATTAGAAGATTATTTAAGTATATGAAGGAATTGATGTAATATTAAAAGATTATCAGCAATTTACATCCAGTACATTGACTCCAATTGCCTTTATATCACTGTTATATACCATGCCTTTTTGATTGTATTCTTGATTTTATATATATATATATACATTTGAGTATTGCTGAATGTATTTCAATTTATATTAAAATTTTGAGAAAAAATTTTTATTAGGGAAACTTACAATAATCGGTACCATTATTGTGCGTCTTCATCTAAGATTTGTAAAACCCATTGCTCAAATAAAGAATTGCGTACAGAACAGTAAATAAAGTAAAGCAAATCTGAAAATTTACTATATGTCTTACACGTATTTGACAAATTTTCTGTTGATACATTTGGTTTTTCTTTTCTTTTTCGATTCGACGTTTCCTTTGATGTCGACGCTTCCTCAATCTCAACATTATTTGTAGATTGCTCATTTCCACCAATGTCAGGACCGATTCGTTGAATGTCGTCGAGTTCTTTCTCTAGAGCATCGTTAGTTACCAATATAATTGGTAGTAACTCATTTAATTCGACATTCTCGCTGTCCGTGCTTCGTACTTTCATGCTTGTACAAGCGCGTTCTAATTAATATTTGCCTTATTTAAAACTACCTTTAAAATATCAATATTATTATTCTTATCAAATTAAATACAAATTTTAACCGATGAGAATAAATTAAAGTAAGAGAAATAGCCAGTCGAAGCGGAGCTTAGACTCAAATATTCCGATGTGAATTTATAGATATCATCCAATTTTACAAACCGTGCGCTAAAATCTTTTTCAGTGAATTCTTGAAATTCATGAATCATCAACAGAATTAGAGTAGTAATATCATTTATTATATAAGCAATTTATTAATTAATATTCATACTATTAATATCTCGACTACTATTAAGAATTTAATAATTAGATGTTAATATAAATTTTAAAAATTGCTAATAATTTTATTGCAAAAAATATTATGTGATTTTCTATACTCATTACTCTAGTTGTATTCGTTGTATTCGTTGCGTTTTAAAATTGAAAAAGATTCTGATGAGCGGTTTACGAAATTGGATATCTGGAGACATTGGTAGTGTCTCAACGCTAAGATAGTGTATACTATCTGGCTATTTTACACAAGCCGGCGAGTTGCCAGGGATTGAGATTATTGTATTTCAATAAGAGCTGAAGTGATTAGGTTCTAAATGCTCAATCAATTGTATCCGCTCAAAATATATAATGAAAGTGTTTTTATTTTTTCTTTACGCTCTACGAGCGGAGATATTGCGATGCAAAATCTGAAATCTTTAATTTTATTAACGTCGACGACCAGAGGAAAAATGTACAGTTGCATCGTCTGGCGGCGTCTAGAGGCGTTCAAATATCTATACATTCCAGTTATTTGGTGGTTCGCGGCGGTGTACGGGGCGCGGGGCCAGGCAGTTCCCACTCTTCGTGCATCTATTGATAGCGGATATTCAGCATTTTAGAAATTAATATTTTGATTGCGAAAATTGAGAAATAGTCGAGAATTTTTCAAGAAATACACTAGGAAATGATAATAGTAAAGCGATTTATTCGTTATTGAACTTTATTTATTTAATACATAACAATACATAAAAACCAATCAGATGGAAATGAAATTATACTCTGAAATTGTTAATAAACAAACTAAACTAAAATGATAATGAAAAAGCGATTTATGCGGTTTATTCATCGTCATCGATCTCTATTTGTTTATGACTTAACGTACATAACGAAAGGAAATCGAATGGAATCAAAATTATATTACATTTGTTAACTAAACTAGAAGATGATAATAATTTATTCGATTTCGATTTTAATTTCCATTTGTTTATAACTTAATATTTAACAAAAGTCTATTCGATTTCGATATTTAGCAAAAAGAGATCGAATGGAAATTATACCTCGGTTTGATCAGGATAAGTAAGAAAAAGACGTAAACTGAGAAATATTACTAAAGTTAATTATTTAAGTTAGTTTAAGGTGACCGAGGTAAGAGTAATATGTATGTATAGCAGCAAACGAGAATAGATTAAAATGGATTGAAATTTTTTTCTTATCCGAATGCGTATTTTAAATAGTGAATACTTTTTTTGGATTTAATTGGATTCAATTGGATTTAATTAGATTCAATTGAATGCAATTGGATTGAAAAACTACATTTCCTATTCAAAATTTTGAATTGAACAGTATTCACAATGCACAGAAAAAGCTAATATTATTTTTAGATTGAAAGACATAGAAATATACTCCAAGCAATTCTTATATTAGGTGTACAAAAAAGTTCTGAGCTTTAGATTTGATACAACCGAAATAACAATTTAAATTTTATATATCTTCCCGCCTTTTTGTGGTTTTAAAGCGTTAATATTTGGCCTTCTAAAA
>Ga0157363_1007451_pt1 | contig 10368 bp, 4 predicted proteins | sample AttsexASBM1_FD_111477 | JGI IMG/M metagenome (GOLD analysis project Ga0157363, IMG submission 111477) | Fungus gardens microbial communities from leaf cutter ant in Ribeirão Preto, State of São Paulo, Brazil - Atta sexdens ASBM1 | ecosystem: Host-associated > Fungi > Mycelium > Unclassified ...
AAGAGCTTCGGCTCAAAGTAAAGTGAACTAAATATACAAAGTGTCATCAACGTAAATCCTCGGACGATAAAATCAAGCTATAAACTGAAGGATCAGCATATCGGATCTCAATCTTTTATAGATACACAGACGCTCGATCTCCTAACAAAGCTGTAAAACGACGCTGTATGGTTCTAGTTCCCTTAATCCCTCAACCAATCTCGATCTATCTCTTATTCAATTATAAATTCGTTTAAGTTAACTCGTTTTATAATATCTGCTCGTTTATACGTAAATATTTCCGTAAATCCTCGTTATCGATATTTGTACATCCACTTCAGTCTCAATCTTTCTTTCAGTTCGTGATTTACATACGTTCCACGCGAGGAACGCGTACGATGCACACGAGCGCACCCGTCGCTTTTATTCCGGCAAGCCACGACTTTAAATTCCTACCTCTTTATGGAAGCAGCGACGTATGTCGCTGAGAAGTTGCGCAGAGGGTAAGCACTCGCGCGGAAAAGCCCTTTCGCGAGATTCGAATCGCTTGGCGAGGCACGGAGCCACTTTCGAGTCGAACTCTCCTTATGGTTCTACAGGGAATACGCCTTCATTCAGGAATACGGCTTTCCAGTCGAAAATTCCCATGTAACTTGCACCCGAGAAAAGTACCCGCCTCTCCGCGCTGATTCGTTCAAGTCATACCGGAAATGCTTCTGTCGTGAAAACAGAGCATCATCAGGGTGACTAGAAATTTCTCGTGTATTGGAAGCCAATAGCTCGAACGATCGCCTTCTCACGAATGATCTCGAATCATATTACCAATTCTTTTATGGTAAGTTATATATCAGAATATAGACTACACTAACAAGAAGTTGTATTATGAAATATTCTCATTTTTTTACATTCAACATTTTAAATGAAATAGAAAAGACGATACAAAGAAAAAGTCACAATTTGAGAATATACTTTAATTACTTTTTCTATTATATAGAAAAACTTATTATTATTGATTTCCTCTTTATGACATTTAAAGAGCGTTCTATTAACAAAATAATACATCAATAGATTTTGTGTCAATAGATGTATTATTTATTTTATATATGCGTACATAGTTTTCACGATTCGCAATCGTTTGAATTTTTATTTATTGAATTTTATGTTTGATCTATGAATATATTTAAATTTTACAACTTTCTAGAATCAAAAGCAATATAAATTTTAAAACTCCATAAATTGTTCAGAGTTAACTATAATCGGAGGTTGATCCAATATGAGAACATAGTAAATAGATTATAAGCACTTCACTATGGACTTGTTTTATGAGTCAATGACCTTTTGTTGAGAGACCAAATAAATCGTTCAGGAAGAAAATTTTTCCACAGTGTTTGGCCCGTTGAACTATCGACCATCATTGGTTTCCTCTGTAATATACGTTACAATCTGCCTGTAGAAAAGATCCAAAAGCGCTATAAATTCCCGAAACATTATAGAAAACATTACGGATAGTCATTGAGGTAAGGCGGATTATACGTATACGTATACGTCGTAAAATTATATCTATCACTGTTTTATGGTTCGATCTTTTGTAAAAGGATTAACAAAGACTTTATTTCTTAGCACAATTCTGGTCATATATCACACGTATATTTGTACGCATAAGGAAGACGACAAATTTTAGCATTTTATAAAATTTATATGTTAAGGAAAGTAAGCGTCGTCGAGCGAATCGTATATCCAGTGACTAAAAAATATCGCGCAATGTGCAAGAGAAAGCGTAAATCTTGTGAAAAGCAAGATCTGCAGAAGAGGATAAGATCGTCGACAAAATAAAAGAGTTACTCCATTTTCGCATTCTGGTGGGATCATACGTACAATGGTTCCTTCTTCGGTCGGTGGAATATGAAATATGAAATCGATACGCGGACTCTCGCGAAAACCACAAACCGGATGGATACCGGCGAAGATTTTTATTGTATACCAAAGGTAAGTTATTATATTGCAATATCGTGCGAATAACACCGCTTTTTTCGAGAGAATAGAACCGAAGACCATTTTGAATTACCAAGAGACACTTGATTTTTCAGAAGACCGCATTGTTCAGTGACGTTAACATAAATCTAAAACTTGTTTTATTATACACGGAAAGAACAATTTCAGTTAAAATACCTAAAATTTAGCTAGATACAAATCTAAAAATAATTTCATTTGACTATCAAAGTAATTATATAAAACTCAAGCTGGCTGCTAGAATGTCAAAACTTTTTGCAACATTAATCATGCTTGAGAGTTCTACTTAGTTCTTTTTAAGGGCACAACAAAATATTTTCAGATATGTATCTAGTTAAATTTTTAGATTTCAGCAATGCAGTTTTTTTCGCGTATATGTCTTTAATACCAAGTTTCATTATAAAGAGCAAGTTTCAGTTAAGACAAACAAGATAGTACCGTAAAAAATTTATAACGTAAAAGATTATTGCTAATCTTGTATTTGATTTCCGCTTTTATACATTTAAATCGTAACTTTCACAAATAAATAATTTAATATCGAAAAAAGGAAACTAAAAACGTATATTCTAAGAAAACCTTTATATTCATCATCATTTCATCACAATCTCGTTATATCATCGAGCCATTTTCTGCCTCTTCTCTTTAGCCCGCGCGACCTCAAACGAATTTGTCAGTTGCATGCTTCACGAAACACTGAGGTGCCGTTTTCAGGTCAGTTACCATTATTTCGCCAACTAAGATTTTAGACCAGTGCGGGATATCCCTTTACCCGCTCCCGCGCGAGATCCATAATTGCCAGTGAATTAAGTTCAAAGAAAACAAGTTTTCGTGTGAGTGCATTCTCCGCGGAATTTTCTCGCGGAGTTTCTTTCCGCTGTTGCATTCCTGTTGAGAGAATAAATCGTACACACTGATGCTTTTCTCTCAACTTCTTGACTTGCTCGATTACCATTCTCGCGAAAACTTTGCGAAAGCTCCTTTGATGATATTTACAGTTACATCTGAGTACATCTGCGTCGCCTTTGACGAAGCTTCTTCCTTTAGCTTGTTTAAAGTCGAACTCACTCGACAATTTCGAAAAATCACAAGGAACGAAAAATAAAGTCAAAGGCGAGAATTCGGAATGTTATAATTTTTTATGTTTAAATATTCACACAGTGAAGGAACAGTTTTATTGAAATAACTAAAATTTTAGTTATACAGATCTAAAAATAATTTTGTTAGTATCATTTATTATACCATCAAAATAATTATGATTGGCACTCAAATTGATTGTTAAAATATTAAATTTTTTCTATAATAACATGGCTCATATTACGCTTAAAATTTCTACAAAATTATTTTAATGACTCAAAAAAATTATTTCCAGATTTGTATTTAATTAAATTTTTAGATATTTTAACAAAATTGTTCTTTCCACAATTTGATATTAATATAGAGATATATTCTAATATAGAGATATATTCTTTAATCTATCTTTTTTTTTTCGTGTAAATGAAAAAACTGACAAAAATGATCATGATAAAAAGAATTGTGAGTATTGTAACAATCTCGACCTTGTGTATGTGTAAAATCATCCAATAGACAAGAATAACAGCTCTCTGATTCAAGCACGAGTTCATGCATTTCAGCAAGGTTTATGATGCTTGAAGGTTAACCCTAAAAGGGGTGAGGTTCACTTTACGATTCTTTCCAGTTCGGTACTCACATACACACGGGATAGAACTAGAAGAAGATGAAAGTGGAATGAATATATCATCCACATCCTGTTCCAGATTAGAATTGAGGAGTTCACGAAAAGCTAATAAATGTAAACCATTGAATGAAGTTTCGAAGTGGAGAAATGAAAGTGTTGTCAGAAATGGAGCAAGCGTGAACGACGGCGTAAAATCTCTCAGAATTTCTCTCAGAATCAGGTACACAAAAGAACAATTTGGAAGTCTAAAAATTTTAATAGGTACAGATCTGAAAATAATTTTGTTGTCCATTAAAATAATGTAGATTTTAGGAAATTCAAGTATGATGGGCAATGTTACAAAAAATTTTAACACCCAAACAATCAGTTTAAAAGTCCTACATAATTATTTTACTGATTCTAACAAAATTATTTTCAGATCTGTATTTAACTAAATATTTAAATACTTCAGAAAACCGTTCTTTTTTATGTATCAAGTTAGATCAAGCAATCGTGATATTACGAAATGTGATATCATAGATATTATGAAACGGAGATGACACATCCTACATTTGATCGACGTTCGAATTCTTCAGAACTCACGAATTTAGGCTGCTCAGATTGAACGGAGTTTGTACTCGCCAACTTTCTTTCGGGAGCTGAAGAAGCAGAATCGGAAGATAATCGGAATTTAAAGTACGTCCAAATATTAAACTTTCACAAGAAAATGGAATCATGTCTTACCAAGTTTAGCAAATTTGTGAAGTTCGTGCGCTATGCCATTACACTAGAAATACCTATGTGATCAGCCTTTTAATTTATGCTAAAAAGAATATCGCATTAAAAGCATTCGTCACACTTCAACCTTGGCATAATTTAATATCAACTTATATATGATAAAATTCAATATTACTACTAATATATAAAATTTCTAATTATTATTTTAAAAGAAAAGTCTACAATATCTTATTAGTATGCCATACTGTGCTATTACCAAAGCATCAGCATCAAAAGATTTTAATTATTATTTTTATTTATTATTTTTAAGAAACAAAAAAAAAGATTTTTGATGAGAAAGAAAAATTAATCGTTTGGTAGTAATAATAATTCCAAAATAATATTTCCAAAAAATGTTTAACTTTCTAATAAACTTTAATTCATAAAATATTGTTTTTGATTTTTACGTCAATTAGTTTCTAAGTAAATTAAATCAATCAATATCCACACAACAACAATAAACTTGAAAAACCACATATGCTGCCGCTTTGCTCAATCGGTATTTACCTGTTCAAAATAGGAAAATTTCATTGACACATACCTGCACTGATTGCGGCCAGATGCATGTGTGATTCGTTGGTTTGTTCCCCGCGATCATCAGAGGAACGGACGAGTTGCATTTGCTGATACCGTGCATTCCCGTTCTTCCATATTGAGCGTGTTCGACAAGGATGGTAGTACCAGGCGGACATTTTAACGTCATTGTTTCCTCGTCGCAAGCCGCACGTTGATAGGTCTTCAGGGTGCCTGACAACAGGGCTATCAATTAAAATAGAAAAACCGCACGACATAAAATAAGATTAACGAATCAATCGATAATGACATAAAAATCAAGTAAATAAAGTAAAATTATATTAATGTTATAATCGACAATAATCAATATAAACAGATAAAAAATGAAATATTAAATAAAGATGTCGCAGAAAGATGCAATGTGAGAAGTAAATAAAAGAGGTTCAAGCCACACGTAAATTATAGAAGAACAAAAGAAGTGTAAGCGGTCGCATATTGAAGATCGATTGATGAGCCGTAATGGCATCGCCACCACAACAGTGATCAATTTAAAGGGATTGAGAGTAATTAACGAGTCGATCAGCCGGGATTGGTTCGGGATTGGAGTGGGAATGGATGTATCAATGGCACAAATTCGTCCGCGAAAGCGACGTCGTTTCGTTTACACACGATACGCGGTTCAACATAGCGGGAAGCAGTCGACATTTGCGGAATTTAACGCGGAGATCGTTCGTGACGATGGAGTTTGCGAATGGAACCGCAGACGGTACCAGCGTGTAAATGCAGATTCGCGCGATAATTTCGCGAGTGGCATCCAATAAAGGGCGGTACGATCGTAGAAGTTTTCGAGGAAATAGTGAAGCGATTGTAGCAGCATATACATATATATGTACCACACACACACACACACACACCACACACACACGCACGCACGCACACACACACACACACGCACGCACGCACACGCGCACACACACATATATGCACGCACGCACACACATATGTTAATAATCAGTATGTGAGATAAATGTGTGACAATATCCATTTCATTATAAATTTATTAATTCAAGCGTTAGAACATGTGTGAATAAATAATAAAATAATAACAGATAATATAGTGCCAACAAACGACATTAATTTTAGTATTTTCAATATATAGATGCGATATTTTTAATGCACAAATGCAAAATTTTCAAGCAAGCGCAAAATAAATTAAGTAAATATGTCAATGTATGTGTCACCGTCACCAATGTGTTAATATGTCACCATCACCGTAGTAGAGTGTTGTCACCACCGCCACCAAACAGCCAACAATCCACAACATGGATGAGTGCAGACCGTCGTTGCATCGTCCCGTTGAGAAATATGAAAAATAAACAGATGAGAAGCTTGTTAGTTATGTCGTGAGCAGTCACGTACGAGATGCAGAATATGCAAATTTTTCAATATTTCCTAACTCTGGCAGAAGGAATTGCGCACGGAGGAACGAAGTCGATAATTCACGCGGCGACGAAGGAACATCTGTCTGACTCGATATTGGTCGTTTCTCCTGCGACGAGGCGCTCGTGGTAACGCAGCAGTAAAGCATAGGAGATGTGCTTCCCAATTTTATTGAGTAAATTTGTAGAACCAAAGAAGATCGAAATCATGTTGATTATTCGAATATACCCGCAATTATATTAGGAAATGTCTTTCGCAAATATTAAATACTCTTGAAAATTTTGCATAAAACACGATATTTCAATGGTTTTAAATATACATAATGTGGCAATAAAGTTCGGTGAATGTTGTAAGAAAAAAATCATTAAACACCATTTAATTAATATATATACCAATCATCATTGTCCTTTAAAGTAATCTCCTCTAGAGACAATATACCATTATATCCGTAATAATTATATCCGTAAATACTATTCCACATTCGTATAGCTTGCGAAAATTCTGTGAAAAATTCATTTTTGGATATTGCCTTAAGTCTTATTGTTATATTTACGTTCATTGATTCTGATTTAAAGCATATATGGCAATTTGAGCATTGCATTATATCATTTTGAGTTATTTGCACTCTCCCAATTTTGTTTCAGCAGATTTCTTTTTCTTCCCTAGAGAAGACAATGAACTCGACTTACAAAATATTTCGGACAGTCAAGACAGTGTGATAACAAAATTTAAGGCAATATTAAAAAATGCCTTTTCACAAAGGTTCTGCGAAACTGTACGAACGTAGTTAGAACTGTAGTCAGAAGTGTATTGCCTCGAGGGAAGAATTACTTTGAAGGACAAGAAAGTCATTGGTATTATATATTCATTAAATGATGTTTATTTTCTCATAACATTCAGCGAATTTTATTACCACATTACGTATATTTTATCTTTCTCATTAAACTGTATTCTAAACTTGTTTTATTTTAAAATAAGATTATTCCTTATTCTTAAGATTAAATTGTTCAAGCAATAAATGATATATTAAATATAATTATTCGAAAATATTTAATATAAACTTTATAGAAACTAAATTTAAAGTACCAAAAAATAAAATTAATATTACTATCTAAAATATTAAAACAATTATCTTACATACAAAACTGAATATTATATTACATATTTCTTGAACTGTTCATTATTATAACGCATACCATAAGCTATGAAAAAATAAAATATACGATTAAATCATTATTGTAACCGTATCATAAAATATATTTAAATTATATCAACCAATAATACTGTATACCAATACTGTAACATTGTGTAATTCTGAACTAACTAATTCATTGCTTTTTCCATCGACAAGATTCGCAATAATGTCGTGACATAGCAATGTTGAGAAGCAGAGTGCTTCTCGACATGGTCGCTACATTGTCTTGATAACGACCGTCTTCATCCCGGGTTCTAGATTATATGCATAAAGCCGAGCACAAAGAGTAATGCATACAAACGATTGTTGCAGCGGCAATAACAAACCTAGATCCGCTATTACATTCCATGGCCCTCTCCGCGCACGTTCGTAAATCAACGACTGCGAGCATGCAAACTGTAAAGCGCTGAACTGCACTAGCAGCTACTTGGGATCTTCGGAGGACCGCTGTAACTCGACTACGTGATTGGAATGACCAAGCAATTCGATATGCCCCTTGATCTCTAAAGGTGAAGAATGCGCATACACAATTCACCGGTAAAGAATGCGTGAAATTTCGCGTATCGCAATTCGATTAGATTTAATCGAGTAACTTCTCTGCGTGATCTCTTTCTCTATTTCCCTATCTCTCTATCCCTTCTATTCTTCTCATTCTTATATATGCAGAATCGATGTTCTCTTCCGTTCCTGTATCTATTGAAATAATCACTTTCGTCGCTATCTGTGCATGTCGCATTACAAAAAGAATATAAACTTTGAGAAATATTGGATAATAATACGCAAAAATTTTGCAATAGTTCTCTTATAGTATTTATTTGTTATAGTATTTACATCACACTTTTTAGCTATTTAGCCTTTAAATCGTTATAAAAAACATTTTTTTACGTCAAACCGTTAAATCGTTATAAAAAATACATTTTTTCACGTCACAAGGATCCAAAAAGTATGTTGTATTTATGTTCCTGATTTTAAAAATACACAGTTATATATATTTTATATATTTGATGTTTATAAATTATTTATATTATTCTATTCGTTTAAAATCTGGAATTATTACTATTAATATAAATAGCGATATTTATATGTAATATAAAGAAAGATTTTATTTCACTTTTATCATGTCATTCTTCTTTATTTTAAGAACCGGGAATATCATACTATTTTCGGATACTCTATTTTCTCAGCCACTCGTTATTCTACACTCAATCAACGTCTATTCATTGCTGCGCATGTACATGCTGGTAGACGACTAAAAAAGAGGTTTATAAAAATTCTACGCGAAACATACTCTTATTACTGAAACTAGGTTAACGACAGTCTCGAACAACACCGTATTCTGATTTATCTTTTATAATAATTATGAGAGCTCGTACGGGAATTAAACACGGGATATCGCGGATTAATCAAGCTTAATGACATTTGCGTATTATTACATTTTAGATACGAATGATACGATAAACACGCATATAAACACATAACATTAAAAATATATTGCAAATTAACATATTTTACATATTTTACAAAGAGTGAAATCATTGGTAAAAAAAACTTATGTATTATAAAATAGAATTAATATTTGAAAAAAAAAAATATATATATATATATTGTGTTGTATCACACACACGCGTGCGCGCACACGCACATATAATGCAAATTCATTGTATCCTGTTATGCACGTATTCCAAGTGCAATCTCTGGAAAAAAACAGTTTTACTAAAATATATAAAAATTTAGCTAAATATAAATCTAAAAATAATTTTAGATCAAAATAATTATGTAGATTTTGATGACAATGCTGTTAAAAGTTTTAACAATTAATTTGAGTATCCTACATAATTATTTTGATTGTTCAAACAAAATTATTTTTAGATTTGCATCTTAAAAATTAGCTAAAATTTTAGATCTTCAGCAAAGCGTTCTTTATACGTAATATTTTGCAATTAATAATCTGTACCTTCATTATAAAACATGAAAATATTGTCTGCTAACAATATCTATATCTATATACATAAATTTTGTAAAATTTGTTACATTTTAATAGACAATTTTAATAGATAATATACCTTAATAACAAATTACTCATTAACTCAAAAATTTAATTATAATTAGTTATTAATTTCCTCTATCTTTTTTTTTTTGAATAATTAAAATTATTTAAATATCACTTAAAAAAAGACTTCACGAAAAGAGATGATATGATTTATATGATAATGAAAAATTATTTTGTGCAATTATTGCAAATTGTTGATAAAAACACTTCTTTTTTTATGTACTTTAAAAAAATAGCAGCTGTGCTTAAGACGATTCTTTCTTTTTATCGAATATTCTTTCTCAAAGCGTTCAATTTCGCTCTTATCCTGTCTTCCACTTACACGGACATCGTGCTCACACTTTTATGGCGACAAGCTGTAAAATAACTCACAGCTGCGGAAGTAAATTGTTGTTCTGGTAACGGATGAACATGAAAGCGGAAGTAGGACTGTGAATTCGAATGTTTATTCAGTCGCTATCTTGCGAGCGCGACTTCCGCGGGAACACATTATTTAAAAGGTCCATTTATCGGATGGATCGTATATCGTGTATCGAAAAGACAAGAGGACAAAAGCTGGAAAACAGCTTGTAAATATACAGCTTGACATGAATGGCACGTTCGTTCTCACTTTAGACATGTCGTTTTACCATATGATTCCTATTGCCTTTCCAATCTTGTGGTTATTGTTTCATAATGTATATCTAATTAATCAGTACATTATATATATTATTATACGTTACTGTAAAT
>Ga0157363_1007453_pt1 | contig 10366 bp, 2 predicted proteins | sample AttsexASBM1_FD_111477 | JGI IMG/M metagenome (GOLD analysis project Ga0157363, IMG submission 111477) | Fungus gardens microbial communities from leaf cutter ant in Ribeirão Preto, State of São Paulo, Brazil - Atta sexdens ASBM1 | ecosystem: Host-associated > Fungi > Mycelium > Unclassified ...
TATATATATATATATATATATGAATGTTACCAATATTTCCAGTACCAAACTTCTTCTCCTTTTTTATCAGATAAATCAAGTAAAATTATAAATTTACAGAAAATATTAAGGAATTAAACATTATAGGACATTTATAAAATCTCTCAATTAATAAAAATTATATCTGTATAGATGAAAAAAGTGTGGCGATAAATCTTTATTCTTTTACATATATTATTCTTCTATTCTTAAATTACATTGTAAAATGTTAGATCTTGCTTTCATTTTTCATTAAATGTTCGTTGCATTATTATCTATAAAAACTTTATATAAAGTTAAATGTGTAATAAACATATATAAGTATCCGCATGTATTGAGCTCGGGTCTGTGATTTCGCTAAGCCCAAATGATTGTGTAGCTCAATCATCCTTGCAGGAGATAAGTTAATCATATAACGAGACTTTTAACGATGTTATACTTTCGCATTTGAAACTTCATTTCTTATTTTAACTAGGTCGGAATAATTGTCTTGTTTGTTGATTTTTACGCGAATAATAAGCACAACATGCAGCACTTTTTATATTTTTTTCAAAACGCTTGCAAGACTTTATTTCTGTCAGAACGACTTTGTGATTCCGGGAAAATTATTCCAACCGTCAATTACTCGAACATTATTTATCTCATCCCTTTTGTGTCATTAGCAGTTGGTTGATGTTTTATTGGTTGGTTAGCTAGCAATTAATTTTGTTTATTATTATCTGTTAAAGACGCGTAATGCATAAAAAAGAATGAAGCCGTTTGAATCAATTTTCTCATTCTTTTTCATACCTAGATTATTTGCTTCTTTCCCGATAATATTTGCTTGATGTTTAATTTTTTATGTACTTTACACAACAAACAAATAATTTATTAATCAGTAATGCAAATATAGGTGATCTATATGCAATAAATGTTCGCAAATGAGCTCTCTCTCTCTCTCTCTCTCTCTCTCTCTCTCTCTCTCCCTCCTTCCCTCTCTTTCTCTCTCTCTCTCTCTTCCCCCTCCCTCCATTTCTTCCCTCTTGGCCCTCTTTCTCTTTCACTCTGTTTCTATTTTCCATTTTCTATTTTCTATTTATTTTTCTAAATTGTGCACAATCAAGGATAATTTATCTTCATCCTTTGTATCAGCCTGTCACGTGTTCCGCTCGACATGAGGATCATTAATTAACAACGTTAACCGCAGTGGTTGCCGAAGATAGGTGATTTATTACGACAGAAATAGCGCGAATATAGAACTACTCTTGGACGATCTTTTTAACTATTTTCTATCGTTATTCAATTTTATTTTATTTCCAGATTGAATAATAAAATGTACCATTTTAACATTCATTAAAGTGGCCCGTTTTTTTGCAGTAATAATTTCCTTTTTTACTAATATTTAACATGTGCTGAGTCTAAAATTTCTACAATATGTTAGCGAGCTGGTTTTAAAATATTGTATATCAGAAGAGAGAAAAGAGAAAGATTAAATCCAATTCTTTCTCTGTCATAAAATTATCAAAATTTATGTAAATTGGCTAGTAAAATAATTTTATTAACAAAAAATGTTGACATATTCTGATCAATCAGAGTACTGATTGATCAGAATATCAGAGAGATGAATCTGATTAAATTTTAGTATGTGTATTTTACTTTACAAACACATATCAAATATAAAACAAATAAGAAATAAAATTCAGAAGACGAAATATATATTCACATATCGATTATCTAGATAATTCTCGAGAGTAGTATCCTCAAAAGGTAATCGGAATTGTCAGCTTTCACTATATCTTTATTCATTTCCTTTGTTTTGAACAGCAGTAGAGAGAGCTTTCGACTGTGTACGTGACTTGCTTCTTGATAAATTCCGTTAATTGTTACAAAGGCATCACAATTTCATAAAATAATGATAATTAAAAAGGACTAATGAAACAAACACGTTGAGACAATAAAAACTTAACTGATAATTACAGTCAATGATATTTACAGAATTGTTTAGATTTTATTTTCAGAAACTTTTCAAATTTTCATTGTAACAACAAAAGCCATTATATTGAATTTATTGCATTTTGCAAAGTTAATAAAAAATTATACTCAATAAAAATTATAATCAATAATTGTATAATCTGTACGACAGATTGTACATTATTCTATCACAACCACATTAAAAAATATGTTTATCATGTTAACTTCCAAACTGCTGTACTTCCAAATTAAAGAGTAAAAAGTTGCAAGCGTGGGACAAATACAGCACATCCGGAGAGAATTTTGTTTTAAAATTTACCCCGAAAATATAATAGTTATGTTACAACTACTATATTATAATTATATACAATATTTCAATTTCAAAAAATTACAATATTTCATTTTTATCATGCAATAAAATTAATTAAACTTATTTTATACTTTATTATAATTTTATTACTGAAAGAAAGAGATTTACATTAAAATTCTTGGAAATGTTATTCCACGATTATAATAGTTTCAGGGTAAACTCTCTAAGAAAAAATTTTTCTGTGTAGTTGTACATTTTTTAAATATTACTTATGCTGCTGGTTGAGATATAGAATAATGAACAAACAAAATAAAACATAACAACGAAACTATATTATAACGCAATAAAATCAATTTCATTAATCAAACATGCCTTTGTTCGATACCAAATAATTTCGTAAGCGTGTTTAATCAGTTCGACCTGTTTAATTTACTTCGATATTCTCTTGTACGGCTCTTTCATTTCGTCATTAACTTCATCCATATACAATTTCATAATGATTAATTATATCATCAAATGATACCATATCAAACAATGATCAATTTCAAGAACATAAACGACTTTCACTCCTAAATTGCTCGTTTAACAAAACAAAAAATATTTAAAAAATCATTAAATACATAAAAGTAATGTATCTAAAAATTTTAATAACAAAATAATTATTTTTGAAAAGCTTATTATCTTTATGAATTTATTTTTTAATTTTTCGTAATATAAAATTTACAGAAACAAAAAATGTAATATGTGGAAAAAAGTTTCGTAAAATTACATTTTACTTTATAAATTGAATATAAAATTTGTACTTTATTATAAAGGATCCCGCGCTATATAGAACAATGGATCTCGGTATAGTCATTTAGGTTTCACACATATGTTAAAGTTTATAATGTGATGAATAAAAAATGTTAAATAACGGATAGGTTTTTTAACTATAGTGTATCAATCCATGAGCAAGTTTTACGTCTTTAATACATCATAGCTCAAAACTATCTATTATCGTATCTTATGACATTTGTTCACACATTATAAACTACATATGTAAAAACTAACTCATTTCATTGAGACTCAATTTTTCATATATAATTATAAATAGTGCGGAGTCCTTTACAAATATACATAGAGTTCAGAAATAAATAAACCCAAAATTAATATTTGCATACATATACATATTTTTCTTTTAGAGACTATCTTGTAATCATGATGATCCTAAAATGCACCATTAGGCCAATCAATTCTGAGCAGCCACTTGTACTTCATTTATTTAAACACTTTGTGCCCTTCAAGTTCATCGACATATGTGGCTTGATAGTTAATTAACAATTTTCATCGCTTAAACGTCCTTAGATTCTAAAGGACGACAATTTACACACTATTAATAATGAATATTCCACATAGAAAATAAAATCTTTTAAGTATTATCGACTAAAATCTTTACTGACAAATTAAGTCTACATTTTTCAATTTAATAAATAATATAACAAATAAATAACATAATATATAATATATATAAACAATAAAGTTTATTTCAAGTTCATTTAATTCAAGCTAACAACACACATTAAAAAAATTTGTGTGACACAATTCAACAAACGAATTTGTTACAATAAGTATTATGCATTTAAGTAATTAATAAATCATATTCACAGAAATTTATGGAAAAATGGGATGTAATAATGTATCAGCAAAATGATTTTATACATTGGATAATAATACCGATAATAGATACTAACAAGAATGAATATTAATCTCACTCGTCCGTTTCTACAAAATTTAGCGACTACATAAGTAAATCGACAGAAACGATATGCCGAACCACATAACCGAGTGGCAATTTGTGGACTTATGACCACAAAATGCGCAATTAAAGTCACTTTGACTGTGCTAAATGAAGGATTAAACTGTTCGCCCTTAATAGTGCGGAGGTAGATCGTTTCCATTTGCTTTTCATTGGTAAAGCTTGTACATTCGAATTAGTGTATGAATTATTCGTACAAACAATCAATACAATAGAATAGCACAAAAATTATTGCCAATTATAAGCGATACATTTATTATCATTATCTATTAAAATAATAATCAACGTCAGAACAGTAATTTCCGCGAGAAAAGAAAAAATGATTGAGAGAAAGAGAAAGAAGGAAAAAGAAATGAAGAAAGAGAAAAGAGAGAATAATTACTTAGATATATAGATACCATAAGCAAATGTTTTTCTTTATAAATTATTGCTATATAACAAATGCAAGGCGATTATCATGCGATTATGCATAAAATTGATATTAATAATCCGATTATGTAGAATTTATATATGCATTCATAACACGTTTACTCTAAGAATGAACAAATAAATTCATAACTAACATAATATTCACACACATATATACTAATTAATATACGACAATATATTACTGCTATAGTAAAAATAAAAAACAAAAATCAAATTATCGAACAATAATTTATATATAATAGTAATTGGTGCAGAGAGTAAATTAATCTTATTTTCGTATAATGTGATTCCAAATACTTCAAATTAATTTTTCAACATATATGTATTATTTAATTTTTTTTTTATTCTAACATGTAAAGAAAAATGATTAAAATGTTGCGATATTTCTTCAATATACACCATAAGAAAGAATATATAAAACAGCATATAAGACGATATAAATCTACTGTTACCTTTGATTTGAAAAATAAATCATTATAGTTGTCATCAACTTTGTAATATTTTACAATTATATATTTCTACGATTATTACGAAATTAAGTAACTTGGTGAATGCTTCCCTTCCAAAGTGTGTGGTGTCGTACGCACAAGAGTTCCGCATTAAATAGAACGCGAATCGATACCCAATTGCGTCCTACTACCAAATAACTTGAACGAGATTATCGAAGCAGTTGCAATTAACATCTGGCTACCTTTACCTATACACACACTATTATTTTCTTTTTAGATAAATGGATTTCATCATTATCCTTTCTTTTTAAAAACAACATAATTTTTGTTCTACTAATATACATTCAAAACTTCTGCAACGTCATTACACATATGAGAAAATAATCGAATATAAGAAACAAAATAATAAATATTCTAAAATAAAATATTATACGCGAGTAAACATTTGTTTTATTACATTATATTCTTATTAATCATCGTAGCTAAAATAAACATAATACAAATTTTAGCAAATATTGTGCAAAAAATTCTATTTTGGATTTCATATATGTTTTTCTTCAAATTTGTTTTTAACTTTTTTTAAGTCTTTTATTTTTAGATAATTTTTTTAATTTTGCTATTATTTTCAACTTATAAAATAACTTCATTAGACACGAGAATTCCTTAATAATAACATCTAAAACTTTTCAGTTGAACTTTTCAAATAGAATAATAGCAATTTAGTAGTTGATTAGATTCTACAACATCAGGAACACTTCTTATTTTAGTTTTATAAAATTATTCTATTTGATTATCTCTTTTTTTTCTTCATTTGATTCTTTACTTCGCATACAAATTATTTCTCAAGACTCGATATTACTTTATAATTAGTTGCTTGGATATATGCAGTGATATTTAATATTTAATAGTTTATGGACATAATTTATTTTTACAATTTTCATGTAATCAGTAAGTTTTTTTACAATGGTCTTTAGATCGTTTCACTATAAATATGCCTGCTTCTTCATTGTGTATCACTCATCGATTGCATGCAATCTTTCAAAATTGAAAACATTAAAATTCGATCGTTGACACCGTATATATTTTATTTTCACAAAGTAATTCAATTGACAACATTGGATTTAGTAATATATTTTGCGGTATTACTTGATAAATATTTTCTAATTACCAACACAATACAGCTTTCTTCTGGAGACGATTTTAGATCGTCCTTTGAACGTCCCTTGAATAACTATGTTGCGTGAATATACGTACATTATAATCTCTCCCCCACCTCCCATCAACTTGTTCCTTCCCTTACGAATAATTAATGATTTACCAGTAAGTCACAATCAGTAACTTCTTATCATTCATTAATGCCGCTTGTAAGTAAAGCCGCAAGTCATATCGTCCATTTATTTTACACATTCTGCCAGAACCACAAGGCTAATTCTACATCTACATAGCTTGGTTACGTCAACTGTCTAGCGCCAACTTAATCATTCACCTTACACTAGTCGTCTTTTTCACGAGACAAATAATTTCTATGTGCTCCCGATAAATTTAAATCAATAATTTTCATATAAATAAGCCAACTCACCCCTCGTAATCATATGACAGTTCGCCAAATCCTTGACAAGAAAATATAACCAGTAAACACACTCTTCGACTCCCAAACACGTATGTGACATCCGTAGTCGTTGTTCGGACAAGTGATCGATAATCAAACGAAAAATTTCAGCAGTCTTCAGAAATGTACGGAAAAGAGTTCTCTACATCGCGAGTTTCACGCGCGACTCACGAGATAAGTTTGCCAGACAAAGATAGGAAAGAGAATTAAGATGCTCTCTGCGGAGAGGCGCACAGTAGCCAGTCGCGAGACGCGTACCAAACCCAACTGAAGAGCGACGATACTGTCCCCGTGACCGCACCCCCGCCCCCGATTAAAACCACCCGCGCACGCGTTTCACCCCGAAACTCCGGAGTATAGTTCTGCGTCTTCGGGGCACCACCTCTCCGTGTCGGTCCAGCGCGGCGTATGGTACAGAGTGTCTTATGTGGATCGCGATTGATCCTGTATGTCGTGAGGGAGACCACGATCCCATGATTGTCTTACGAGACGTGAGATTCTCATGGGGAAACGGCTAATGTACAGAATATATCTGAATTATATTTAGTAAAAAAACTGATGCTTTTCCAAAATGTATAATAAATATGTTAATGGAATATGTACAACAATCATTTGTTTTTCTATAGAACTGTCCCTTTAAATTTTTGTTTATATATATTGTAGAATTATCCATATATATATATATATATATATATATATATATATATAAAGAGAGAGAGAGAGAGAGAGAGAGAAATAAAGAAGAAAATAATTACCTTAAACATATATATATATTTTATCCTTATCCAATGAAAAAAATAAAATTTTTATAACATTTTATATAAATTTGAATTGTTTTATGTGATTTTGTATGTTTTTTAATATATAATATAAATAAATATTATCAAAAAGAATAATAAATCTCTAAATCTCTAAACGATACTAAAAAACATTGAAAAATTAAAATAAAATTTTCTTTTTTAATATAATTTATATCAATTTTATTACATCAATTTTCTTATACCAATATTTATACTAATATTTCCAGCTATATGTGTGTATGTACTGAACTTTGTTATGATTATTTAATCTTGTAAGAGAAATATTTTTTTTAAGTTGTCGTGAATTTCAAACACGTTATAAAGTAGTTTAAAATACAAAGAATAAAATAAATTTTTTAATGTAAAAACCTTTAAAAACCGTTACAGAATTAAAATAACACTTAATAGATTCTACATACATGTATAATTCTGATTAAGTATTAGCTTAATTATATATATTGAAGGGAAATTATATCAAACAAAATGTAAAAATAATCATATATTATTAAAAATTCATAAACATGTATTTTAATTTCTATAAAAATAAATTCAATTCTTTAAAATAAAATTGATTAAAAAAGAATTATTCAATTTTCTTTAAAAAATTAAATTAAATTTATAAATTAAATTTTAATTAATCAAATTTATAAAACATTTTCAACACAATTTTTTATTTGAAATATATCATACATTTCTTATGTTCTCAATATTTTTCTACAACATTTTGTATGTAAAATACCAAACATTATCAGATAGTAAGAGATCACATCTTGATAAATATACATAATGCATTAATGCTGAATACATATTGCATTAATGCTTTCTCTTAATTAGCTGTTTGTATTAACTATTGAAATAAATTGTTGGTTATTAACTATTGAAAAAAGACATTATACGATATTTAGTGTAATTTCGTGATAAGTTATGTTACCACGATAATTAATTTCCGTAATAATATCGTTGATGATAATATAATTTTCTATAAACTTCGATATTCGCTTCAACTATTTGCGTCACAATAACTTCTGTACGTGAGTTCGTACTTATGTTTCTCAAGGGAGGCTGTATAACGCGTTAACGCGTTAACTCATAGTTAGAATATATATCCTTGAGGATTACTCTAGACAATGTCTATCGCCATGCAGTGAAGGAACTTCAAGCGGCAAGCATCGTCGGAGAATACAACATGTAAAACAATAATAATGTCGATCTATAAGCTTATCTTTTCTAAAAAAATTTAATAAAATTTAAATTCTCTTTAATGGATTTACAAATAATTTTGGGCTATAGATTAATTACAGACAGATTAATTACATCAAAAAAATTTTTAACAATTCTTTACAAAAGACAATTCTTTATAAAGATAAAGAAAGATCCTAATAAATGTATGAAGAATATTCATATGTTAATTTCATCATATAAAAAATTTCAAATCTATTAGATTACGTAGAGAGTTAATTCGGTAAACAAGTTATAATAATAAAAATCCTGCTGAGTATCTCTTAAGAGCATTGTTTAAAGCTACATCAAAGGATAATGGTATGGCTTAGATAATAGCATCATTTATATGCTTCGATAGGATGGTGGAATTCTCATGAAAGAACGGAAAATTGCAGTGCCTATCTACGAGACTGTCGGAAGGGAAAAGCAGGATGAAAAGTACCGACATCGATCCATTCTGGGTGGATAACTATGTTACTCTAAGTATGACTACAATATGAAGAACTATGAAAAATCGTGAATACATCTAGAGGATTTATCTCTTATACTCACAGAAATCCCAAAAGGAACATAGGAAAAAGATACCGACAAAAGATAAACCATCACTTCCTTCAGAGGTTTTTGTTTTCGACATCCTAATGCGCTCGTCATTCTCATGGTGGCCGGAAAAATACGATTTCTATGAAAGGTTTTCGACAATACAGTTTACGGGTCGTTTCGTTCCATTTCGAACATCAAAACCGTATTTGATTTTGAAGCCGATTGAAGAGCATGTGAAATAAAAAAAGCATGTAAAGCCATTTGCGTAAGTATTAAATGCCGAGATAGAGAATATGAAATCAGGACAGATTTGCAAATGAATTTGTGCAAAAATAATATTTTATCGAAATATAATAGTAATATTTTATTTACTAATATGATTGTACGTACATGTATCTTATTTAAAATTTATCATTAACTATTGGGTTGTCCGGAAAGTTCGTGCCGACTAACCTATATAATTTAATAAATGTATACTAAAATTTAAATCTTCTGCGTTTCAATTTTCTAAATCGGCACGAACTTTCCGGACAACCCAATATTTTAATTATTATTGTAATATCAAAGACTGATTTGTAGAAATAAATGTAAAATTTTTGTTTTAATTGTATTGCGTATACATTAGACTGCCAAGGCAAAAAAAATTTTTTTTTTAATCGCTTTTTTAATCACTTAGCTTAAAATCTATTCAATAATCGTCTATTTCATGTCAAAAGAACTCCTAAATTTTTATTTTTAAAAAATTTAGATTTAGAGGTCGCTAATGAACGATTTTTAAATCAAAGCTTCAATGTTTCTTAAATGTTTAATTTGATGCAAAAATGCAAATGTGGTACTATATGTTTTTTTTTATCGTTGATGCAATAGTTCATTTAACCCTACGACATACGCTTTAGAAAATGCAGCCCGATTAATGTGAAAAAAATGACACAATTTGAACGCTTAGGATTTTATTAAAATCGACCTTGAATTCGAAATTTGGTCATTTTTTCACATTAATCGGGCCATATTTCTTACGGCGTATATCGTTGAGTTAAACGAATTATTGCATCGTGTTCAGCGATTAAAAAAACATACAGTACCACATTTGAAATCCGAATTAAGCAATTTTTGCATCAAATTAAACATGTATTAAAGAAAATCGAAACTTTGATTTAAACATCGTTTACTAGCGACCTCTAAATCTTAATATTTTTTGATAAAAATTTAGAGTTTTTTTGGAATGAAATAGAAGCTTTTGAGTCA
>Ga0157363_1007454_pt1 | contig 10366 bp, 6 predicted proteins | sample AttsexASBM1_FD_111477 | JGI IMG/M metagenome (GOLD analysis project Ga0157363, IMG submission 111477) | Fungus gardens microbial communities from leaf cutter ant in Ribeirão Preto, State of São Paulo, Brazil - Atta sexdens ASBM1 | ecosystem: Host-associated > Fungi > Mycelium > Unclassified ...
CTGGATCGCCGCCGTTTCCGTCTCGTTCACGCTCGTGCTTCGCATTGTAAGTACTGGATGGCGAGACGTGTCTCCTTTTCTCTCTTTTTTTTTATTTTTTTTTTCTTTTATGTGCACTCGCCTTCTTATGAGGGAAAGGGAACTTACCACTCTCCTCCATCCCGTTATCTCGCTCTTATTTTATGTATATTCTCTATTTCTCTGTGTGATATATGGATAGTTTTATATACAAATATATATATATATATGTAGACAAAGTACGCCCTTGTCTCTGATATACCAACTATTGATCAACACCTCCGTTTTCTGTACTTATAGATGGTACGTTACATGTACCCTCGCGCTCATAGGATGTGCGCCAGCGAGTTCCTTGCACATGAAACTACGAGGTATTAAGAAACAGCAATCATCTAACATCATTCTCTACTTTTTTTTCCTGTCTCTTTCCTTCTTTCTAGTCACTCCGTTTTTTTATATTTTTTTGTATTTTTTTCTTACAAAGGTATAAGGTTTCATAAAATTAAAATGGAGATTACACGCGTTGCTGTCGTGGCGGTACACTGTTGAATGGAGGCGATTCCGACAGTGATAATGATAACTCGTGGTAATCCATGGAAAGCTTCATGCTGTTTATGCACGTGGTAACAACATCGGTACTGTTAGAAAAGAAAAGAATCCCCCAGAGATTTTTGCGCCACAAGCTTACGCGAATAAAAGTTGAATGAATGTGTAAATGAATGAATAAATGCAAGCGTGTGTGATTGAAAATTTGCCAAAGCATATGTACCGAAGGATCTTTGGTCCTAGGCATGAATTTTGGTACTTATGAGTTTAAGAATCTATCTCAAATATATAGGGATTCATGAATTTGTGATTGAACTCATGGTTTTAAGCATATCATGCGAGTAAAAAATGGATATAAACGATATAAAATTGATCTGGTAAAATGCTTGCATTTATTGGATGAATGAAATTATTCTTGCATTTTTTGGTGCAATATAATACTCCTTGAATAACGTAATGTTTTAAAAAGATAAATTTATCTTATCTTTAAGACATATTATATAAGAAATAGAAGGATATTTCATGTTTAATAACGCTGATAATATTCAGATAATATTTGAAAATAGTTTTAAGAAATTTTTTTTCTGTATTCAAGTGGTCTTATATATCTTTATTATATTTTAATTTCTTATGTTTAATATAAATTGTTGTAATTATTTATTTTATTTTTGCATAATTATCTTATGTAAAGATTAAACATTTAATTAAAACATTATCAGACACAAGTAGAGCTTGTTGAGTAAACTTTGCTGTGATTTATAAGTTTAAAATATTTGCAATGTTACTTTCGTTTATTTTCACTAATTCACTATTATGTTACTTATTGCTTGACTTCTCTCCATTTGTACAAAACCTAAAGTATTTTCTTTGTTTTTATTGCAAAGCTGTAAAATGCAAATACGGTCACATTAAAATATCGTTGCCAGATGTTTTGCTAGGGAAAACACATTTTACTTATGATGAACGAGCTCATTTTACAAAATATCTAAACCTTGCCTATTGTTTTTGTACAATTTGTAATGATAGCAATTTCCCTTCTAGGTAGTGACATCATCAGGTATTACAACACTTAATTGCAGTGCGACAGAAGACACGTCAGGCTTCCGAAATTCTTACCTTGCTCTTAGCGTATTATTCTCTATTAAATCTCTATTTGATGTTCCCAAATTGTTTACAAAGTGCGTATCCATCTTATTAATCAGTTCTGAATCTTTCTGAAGTAGCTTGGATATATGAGTTATATTATATATCTATGTCTACACGTAGAAAATTTCAATTTTTTACAATACAATATGTATGAACAAATGATAAATATTTAATGTGCAGTAATTTGATAACAATGTATTAAAAGTTTTTATGTAATGGTGTTATATATCTATGTGTCATTTTTTATAAAATCGGTTTGTCTTTTAGAAATCGGATAGGAACTTTGTAAACATCCTATTTTATGTTTCGAGTTTGCAAATGATCACGTAAAAGTATAATGGCTTGCAAAATAAAATATTTAAATTCATTTAAGAAAATGTTTCAAGAATTTGCTTATGTTCTCCATCAGAATACTTCGTGTGTGTTCAGGGAAATGTTATTAACATTACATGTCATTCTATCCTTGTTTTATATTCAATGAACGATGGAGATAAAATGATCCAAATAGCGCTAATAGCCGAATACAAAGAGTCCCCGAACGCAGCCTTTGTATTATAAATAAAATTAAAATTTTAAATGAATCATTGTCGGGATTGTAAAAGAAAAAAATATCTGTTGCTTATATTCTGTTATGTATTAAATTGTCCTTGAATTACATTTATTACAAAAATGAAAGAAACATTTTCTGGACTCAGCCGGATCGCGGATTTATGCTTACGGGTCAATCTTTTGTTCATGTCAAAAGAAGGGGGAGGGGGGAAAAGAACGGTGGTATAAAATTGATCCCTGATTAACGAGAGACACACTCCCTAATCGGCAAGTACGCGCTGGTAATCGTAGGCTAGCGATTAGGAGTGCTCGCTCGCGTCTTTCGCGTTTACAACTTTTTTGAAATCGTGCTGTCTTTGATGAGGGCTCTCTTTTGCAGAAGAAAAAGGATGTGTGGTTGGCCATTGGTAGTTTAAACACCAAGGCATGCTCAACCCAAGATTGCAATGCTTTCCTAATACCCGATAAAGCGATTGGTAAGTTTGAGCCAGGTGCATGCGACCGTGTCGCATCGCTATGCTCGCCCCGTCTGTCTTTCTCTCTCTGTTTCTCTTTTTTACACGCTCTCTCTCTCTCTCTCTTTCTCTCTTACGCTCGCTTTCTCTTCTCTTCTTGTACCTTTCCCTCCCTCAGCGCTCTCGGAGACCCATAGAGTTCTGGAAATAAAATGAACAGAAAAGATGAGAAAGAGCACGAAAATTGACGCCGACGTCTGTCTCTGTCATCCAGCATAAAAAAAAGCATTGCTTTTCCGCAGCAAGGGAAGGTTGCTACCATAGTACTGACAGGCGATACGAAAAAGAAAACATTAATTCGTAATTCTCGTTAAATTTGACATTTGACAAGAAAACAATAAATATAAATGAGAAAATATAAAGATATATATAATGTTATTATTATATTTATACATATTTATAGTGAAAAGACTGTCATTATGAAATTTACTAACGTTTTACGATTTGCTTTTTGTCCCCTTGTTCGCGCGTCCCTGCCACATCGGCTGGCTGGCATGGCATTCAACTGTTTGCTGTTCGTAGGAGCAGGACTCCTCTTCCAAAGACAAGTCCTCCAAGGAGAATGGGTCTAGTCGCAAATCATCTGGGTGAGTAGAAACTTTTCTTGCATTACTTGGCTATATTAAAAATTAAGTGGAGACTGTAGATGAGGATTTAATTGCACGATCCTTTTATCTAACTTTAGAGTTAAGAAAGACTAGGTAATCCTGCATTAAAGCTTATTTGGAGATCTTGTTAAAAGACGTCGACTTGCTATTTTATTTTTCTCTCTGTTTTGAGACTTGGATCACTTTTAAAATGAACGATTTTTTTTTATGAATCAGTACATCTGAATCATAGCATTGACTATATGACGCGTTAGTAATAAAGGGTCAATGATAATAAAATAATTATGAATAAAAGAACTTCTCAGTTTTCTAATTTATTTGAAAATTTACTTGAATGAGGAACGAAAAAATTTGGGCTGTGAAAAATTATTTCGCTCAATTTTTTAAATATTTTTGCGTGTACTTGCAACGCGAAATAATTGTTACGACTGCATAGATTGTTAAGATTTTCGAAAAGTTTATTGTGACTATTATTTGAATATTATGTCGTTAATCCCGATACACCGTCAGTACACTGTCGATTCAAATTAGAAAATAAAAAAAGACTATATCGTTATTTCCCGCAACGCCTTCATATCTTTACGCCATAATTGAAGCAGTATTAGACACTTGCTTAACAGACCCATCTGAAGATTTATTCTCTTTGTTATAGACCCCATACAATTAGTAAATGCCGGTTAATTTCATAATTCCAAAGGTTAAACCCGATGATGGTAAGTATATAGGAAGAATATCTGTACTACAGATTCTCCTTTCGCGAAATTGATATGTATCCTTATAACTCTAAATAAAAAAAGATGAAATAAAATCATATAAAATTACAAAGTTGCATTATGCTGTCTTAATAATCGAGTTATAGAAAACTCGATATTAAAAAATAATAAAAAAATTCGATAATGTAATTTTCTTTTTACAACTGAATCGAATGCTGTAGAACTAAGAATGCATTTTCCAGCATCTCAGTGTACTCATGTTGTGTTTTACCATTACATATATTTATTTAAATTACTTATTAAAAAAATGTTATATTTTTTTCTTTGACCGAAGCATTTAATAATATATTCTATACATATAATAATATACTTCTACAATGATTATAAAATATCGATACAGATGTTAGAGTTCATTAAAGATTAGAATTTTGTATATGTAGGGATTTCCAATAGAATAATTTAAGTCTTCGATCTTGATAATTTTACAATTTTAATGGGGCTTTTTCTTTTTTTTTCCTTTTTTCCTTTTTTTTCTTTTTTCTTTTTTTTTTGAGTCTTTTAAACGTTTTAGCTTTGAAATGGAAACCATTCCTTTTCGTTTAATACAAGCTGAGTACATTTAAAAATTAAAATATCTTCAAAACATCTTTAATATACTACATATGTAAAAATATATATGAAATAGCGATTTCATATACGCGTGATTACCTTGATTTCCACATCTTAATACTTAAAAAGTTCACCTTGATTATTTAAAGGAATATTCAATTCATTTTACTTCGAGTGAACCTTTTTAATTGAAGTATTTTTCTTTCGTAGGAAGAGCAAACATCGTTCGCGTTCACGTTCACGATCCAGAGATCGCGATCGCCGAGACAAAGATCGACGGGATCGCGAGAGAGACAGAGACCGGGACCGCGATCGGGACAGAGATCGCGATCGCGATCGTGACCGTCGGCGCAGATCCAGATCGCGCGAAAGACGGGATCGGGAAAGGGATCGTGACAGCGATCGGGACAGGGACAGGCGAGACAGAGATCGGGATAGAGACAGAAGAAGGAAGAGATCGCTGACACCGCTAACCTTACCTAGAGCCCGACCGCCATTCGGTAAAGGTCACAGTCCATTAGGAATGTAAGTATCTGTTATATTTGTAAGACTTTCATACTAATCTAAATAGTAGATTCTAGTAGTAAAATCTAATTAGATTTTTTATTTTTTGTGACGTCGAAATTAAATGAAGAGTGTTACTGCTATGTATCAAAATGTTAATTTATTCTATGAGACTGCTATTCTTTCATATAAAATTAATAAAATTAAAATGTTTAATTTTACTTAAATATTAATTAATTTTTTTATGTAATTTTTTTACAATAAAAACTATATACATTTATATAAATTTTAGATTTGTTTCATATAATAAATGTAAAAACAGCAGAATAATTAAATATAAAAGTAAATTTTTTTTGTGATTATAGTATAATTCTAGAGTGTAATATAAAAATAAAAATTGAATTTGAATCAATGAGAGATATTAATCATAAGTTGTATATTAATAGTATTTTCTCTTGGAATACACTGAGTATAACCTCGTAACTATACCAGTTGCATAAGTGCTGCATCAATGCTGCACTATACAAGTGGACACATACTATGGTGTACTTCATGCTAGCGTGTTTAATTCTGCCGGTTGACTTCCATTTTCAAATTTTTAATGTTACACTGGCTCTACACCGTCTCTTTGAGATTAGTGTAGCAAAACCCTACTTCGTGCATAAAACTTTGCACTACACTTTAGCCACGTTACACTGAATGAATTTGCCTACCAGCCAAGAAAACATGTTACACTGTCTGAGTGTTGCACTGGTAGGCGATAGTGCAGCCAAGAGAAAACTCTATAAAATTTATGTAATCGCTTAGGAATTAAGCAATATAAGATATTTATATTTATTTTTATTTTCTTATGTATAGTCATATATCTTTTAAAATGCATAATTGACTAGACCAAGTCATGGAATTGCAATCTGTGATTTTGGGGGATATATTTATGCTAAATCAATATGAATATTAAATTTGGATTTGTTATTACTGCTTGTTATTATTGCATTTAGTAACAAAAATTAATGTACAACAATATCAAACATAGAAATTAGAATTAAAAAAATTTTTAATGTACTCTGTCTTTTTAATATTTACTGATTATAACATTTGCCTTTAGAAATGATGAATTGACACCAGAGGAACGAGATGCTCGGACTGTCTTTTGTATGCAGTTAAGTCAACGAATTCGTGCGCGTGATTTAGAAGAATTCTTTTCAAGCGTTGGCAAGGTACAAGATGTCAGACTTATCACATGCAACAAAACTCGAAGATTCAAAGGTATTGCCTATGTGGAATTCAAAGATCCAGAAAGTGTGACACTTGTGAGTATATTAATTGTTATATAATTGGAGATAACAACGTTTCCTGAAGATTTTTCTTATTTAGAAAAACATTGTTTGTTACTGAATATATTTCCTTAATTTTCATATTACTTTATAGGCTCTTGGTTTGTCTGGTCAAAAGCTTCTTGGAGTGCCTATAGTAGTACAGCATACACAGGCTGAGAAGAATCGTATGGGTAATTCAATGCCAAACCTAATGCCTAAGGGACAAACAGGACCCATGCGATTATATGTAGGATCTTTGCATTTTAATATCACAGAGGATATGCTTCGTGGTATCTTCGAACCATTTGGAAAGATTGACAACATACAGTTGATTATGGATCCTGAAACAGGGCGCAGCAAGGGTTATGGTTTCTTGACTGTAAGCTTTTATAGCATTATACACAAATGTTTCTTATTAAATATATTGTATCAAGATATTTATTTATATAATTGAATTAAGTGATTATAACTAGTTGACATCTTTATAACTAGTTGACTTTCTTTTTAAGATCGTTATATTTACATGAAACTGAAGATTATTATTTTTTTTAGTTCAGAAATGCAGACGACGCAAAAAAAGCATTGGAACAACTGAATGGATTCGAGCTCGCTGGTAGACCTATGAAAGTTGGGAATGTAACGGAACGAACTGATCTGATTCAAGGACCTTCCCTACTCGATACTGATGAGTTAGATCGTAGTGGAATTGACCTCGGAGCAACTGGAAGGTACGTAAATAACAAGAAAAATTTAAAGGAAAAAATAAATATGCGAATTAAGATCACGTTTCATTAAAAAATGTGAATAATATTATTTTTGCAGATTACAACTGATGTTCAAATTGGCGGAAGGTACCGGTCTGGAAATTCCTCCCGCTGCAGCAAACGCTTTAAATATGGCACCAGTAATGGCGCAACCGCAACCACCACCTCAAGCCGCGCCTCCCATTGCGACACAGTGTTTCATGTTATCCAACATGTTCGATCCGCAAAAGTAAGTCACATATTTCCTTATATCAAATAAATATTTTCTTTGTACATTGCATATTTGTAGACCTAGTGTTACGTATATCATACTTTCACTAGGGGGAATATATATGCTAAATAAAAAATGTTATCATAATTCATAGCATATATACAAGCAGTGATATGCAAAACAAAATGATAACATGATAAACTTATTGTAAAAACATCTTTTAAAGCAATAGTTTAATTATTACAGATGTAAGATAAAATTTTTTTATGCTGAATTTAATCGAATTTCATTTTTTTATTTGAATCCACAGTTTGAATCGAATCGAAAAAAATTTATATGGATCGAATCGAATTAAATCTAATCATTGGAATTAAAAATTAATGAACAATTATTATAAATATCATTTCGTAAGTTGCTGATTACGTGATTTAAATTGATTCTTAATGTTCGAATAAATCCAATTTTCATGCTAAGAATCAAATTAAAACTATGTAATGACGCTGACACTGCTTTTCAGTGTCTCGATACCTTCAATATTCATCTATAAAAAATAGACTTAATAATACTTTTTACTTCAATAATATGGGTATCCTATTTTAGTTATTAGCGATATATATGATTTTAATACATGTGATTTGTATTCAACTCTTTTAAATTTGAAATTTTCGGACAATTTGGATTTGAATCGCAGCAATTCAAATCCGAATCGAATCTGATTCGATTCGATTCATATTCAAATAGTTCGCACATCTCTATTAATCATCACATATTAATCTTATTAATTAAACAATTTAATTATATAAGCTCTAATAATATTTAAATTAAAAAGTCATTTAATCAATTGTAATATATAATAAATCACATTCCGCAAGATATCCTTGACTTTTAAAGATTTTTTAATTTAAATCTTAATTAAAAAATATTGTTCCTAACTTTAAAAAAATTTTCTTACAGTTATAATTGAAATAAATCAGAAATTGTAATTTGTGACATTATTGTTTCTAGTGAGACGAATCCTAACTGGGCAAAAGAGATCCGCGATGATGTGATTGAGGAATGTAACAAGCACGGTGGCGTTCTGCACGTATATGTGGACCAAGCATCACCACAAGGCAATGTTTACGTAAAGTGCCCGTCAATCGCGACTGCCGTGGCGGCTGTGAACTCCCTGCACGGTCGATGGTTTGCCGGCCGCGTTATAACCGCAGCTTATGTACCGGTAGTGAATTATCATTCATTATTTCCCGATGCAATGACCGCGTTACAATTATTGGTACCAAGCGCGCCGCGAAGAGGAATGTGATGATCTTGAACAAGCAAGCGAGCGAGTGAGCAACAATCGTCGTCTACTAATATGTAAAATCCTTGCATAATATGTTCTTCTCTTTTACTCTGTTGCTGTGTACTCTTGTTGCTGTCTGGTAAAATCGCATTTTTAATCCGTTAATAAGAAAGAATGCACCCTGAACAACAGGTTTCAATGACTCTGTCACTTATGTCATGATTCATGAATTCATTTATTGTAAACGTACGAAGTTCGATTCGTTTCGCAGCAAATGTATTGTTCACATGAGTTTTGATGGTATCACTTGTGATGATCGAAAATTGTACGAACTTATTTGACATCTTGCATTTGGCTGTTCAGACACATGTGAATTAAAGAATTTATAGACCCCAAAATATTTGATTTTTAAGTCACGTTGTATATATATTTATATTATTTCATATTTTTTTATTTAGTTTCTCCTTGTACGAAGTAATGTAATATGAAACAAATACTGATTGTTCTGATTAATTTTTTTGTATACTGTAATGAATATATATAAAAAAATTACAAAATTAATATTTTTTTTTGTTTTGAAAGGGGCACAAATTTGAAATCAATTTTTTCTTCGTCAAAAAATTTACTTTAAGATATATCGCGAAATAGCTAAATGGTTTGTGACTAAAAAGCATAAGAAAATTAAATTGGATTGTATTAACAATCAATAAAATAACTTTGTTTTTGTATGGGAACAATCGTGTTTGTTTTTTTAGTTACAGACACCTGAGTGTTCATTGACGCGGCGCAATGTTTCATTTTATGTATATCAATGTGTTATATTCGCGATTGAAATAGCATAACGTATTTTTAAATGTTTTAATGAGATATTCAGTCGATCGTTCATAATAGTCACTTTGAATGAAGAAAGGAAAAGGATATGCACCTAATCCTTTTATTCCTAATATAGTTCGTATTAAGTTTATAATATATAAGACACTTAAATATTAAAGAATAAAAATATCTTGTCAATTTTTTATCGTCTAATTAATTTTATCTAATTTCTATTACTATTTTTTTATTTTATATTCTTCCTAACTTATATTTACAACTTCAATAATTTAATTTCATTAAATTAAAAGAAAAAATATATCTAATTTGAATCTTTCTATTTTCGATTTATTTAAGAGTATAAAAAATAATTTCCATAATTATGTATTATATATTTATATTTGGGAAGGAAAGGATTAAGGTTTGTAATGATCATAACACAACTTAGAGAATTACTTTAGATACACTTTAGATTTGTTACATTTATACGGAGGCAGAAGCAAAGTGTGTGATAAAAAGGAGGTCTGCAGGTATTAGAAATTTTCTATTCGGATAGTTATTTCGCGATAAAGTACTCTTCTACAATTTATATGATATTACATTAGAATAAGACACGATTAGCATTTTAACAAACAATAAATGCAGTTGTGTTATGTGATCAATATATATAAAATATGTAATTCTCACACTATATAAAATTTTACTCTCTTCAATCGGTACAATACAATAAAATTTTTAGTGTCGAGATATTCTACACTAGTTATTGCACCGAAAA
>Ga0157363_1007455_pt1 | contig 10365 bp, 9 predicted proteins | sample AttsexASBM1_FD_111477 | JGI IMG/M metagenome (GOLD analysis project Ga0157363, IMG submission 111477) | Fungus gardens microbial communities from leaf cutter ant in Ribeirão Preto, State of São Paulo, Brazil - Atta sexdens ASBM1 | ecosystem: Host-associated > Fungi > Mycelium > Unclassified ...
ACTGTTATACTAACGAAACTAATTTCTTCAATTGTCTTCATAATGAAGAATTTATTTCAAGAATATAGTCTTTTGATAATTTCAAGTTGAGTGGTTTTAGTTGGATGGTTTTAAAACAATATACAGCGTTTTATAAATAAATATTGCATTATGATATATTTTAACAACCAGTGGTAACAAAGGTAGGTGTCTCTTTTACGTATTTATAGCAACAGAACAGCACTCTCGTATGATACAAGCTTATTTAACTGTTCAATATATATTTATAATATTTATATATACATATGTATACATCCTTTGAACCCCGAAAAAGAGTGTTCGTGTAACGTAATAATATAGTCATAGAAAAAAATTTGTTCTGGAGGCAACCGATGTAACTTATAAAGCTTATGACTTTAAATAAACTTAAACTTTTAGGATTCTGAATAAGATATATATGTATATATACATGTATATGTATGTATACGTATGGTATATGGTAAACATATGTATATATAACATACATATTATATATATATAAATGTATAATATATGTATATGTATAAATATGTATGTATATGTATAAATGTATAGATCTCTCCTTGTTTTTAAAGAATATGATTCTCTAGCGACATGTGATATATTAAATATATAGATATAATCTGTTACATCAGCATTTTCACGTTTTAGATATCTATATATATAATAACTATTATATACATGTTATAAATTCGATAATATCTCACGCATAGCTTCTCTCCGCTACACACCGTACTTTATTTGGTTTAACAGAGGAGTGTCGCTTCAGTCATCTTTGGTAGAAGCATGCTTTTTTTCGTACAACGCTATCTCATACAAGATAACACAAAACGTTACTCAATTAACGTGTCTGTTCCCTGAGTTGATATACAACCACATTTCAGTCTTTACCATTTTGTTACTTCATCTCTCACAGCAATTATTACACATCAATTAAAACAATTATCTCACTAGTATAAGCACAGCAATCTAACAAAATCAAAGATCAAGGCCGGAAATGTGTTGCTCTTTCTTATAAATCCCCTTTTTCGTATACAAAACTGCCTGAAAAAAATATCTTCCCCTAACACATCCTTTATATTTTAAATTTCGATAGAATGCAGTACAAAAATAACAAAGGGGATAAATACGAAATAATTTGTTGGAACTAATTCCTTCACTTATGTAAGTCGATAATTAGTCAACTCTCTCGAATTATGAGGAATTATATCAATCACGAATTAACGATAACACATTGGATCACAAAATTATAATCTGGCTTAATTAAATCTAATTCATTTTCTCGCGCTCCGAATGCTTTATCGCAACTCATTCATTTCCATCATTCTCAAAATTGTCACATATGTCAAATACTACACAAATACATCAAAGTGTGTGACGCTTTTATAAGAAAAAAATTAAATACTGAATAGAAATTCTTTTCGATTTTACTTATTATCTATCAACATCGTCAATTAACATCGTCATTTTTTTTATAGTCATCTGTAAAAATTAATAGAATATAATGTATATAATTATATAAACAAAATTTTCTTTAATCGTATAAATATGTGTCATTGTTCTCAATAACACTATTCGTAAAAGAGTGCTTAATTTATATTTTCTTTTTTAACAAATAGTATTTTTTAAATATGTTTTTTTTTTCCTTTTTCTTGATTGAGGTACCACTGGTAATAACAGTTGCTCTTGTTATCTTCGCGTAATCGCGTGTCATTTCTATTACATTAATATCTTTAATGTACTCATAATGAAATGAGCTTTTGAGGCACATATACCACATATACACTCGTTATAAGCAATCGCTAAAATTTTCTTCGTATTGGCTAGTTAATCACTAATCATCATCTTTATGATTATCGATTGCAGAAGTGAATTTTTGGAAGAAAATTTTAACGGGAGTGTGTAATAAGTTATAATAACTTACAACGTTTGTCGTCCTCGCACTATAATCACAGACAATCCCAGTTTAACGCAACAAAACGATTCACCATCTTATTTGCATCCGCCTACTTTACATTTCTCTGTTTCTCTCTAATAGAAGTAATAAAAATAAAATTCTGTACACTGCATAATAAATTCTGTATATTGCGCAAATCTTCGCGGAGAAACGTTGATACTTTGTTGAGACCCTGACCATAGTGATATATCGTTTTATACACGTCCATTTCTGGTATCTATCCAATATATTTAAATTAGCATCGTAAGAATGCACTTTTCAATTTTATATAATTATTTAAATAGAAAATGGACCAAGATTTTTTTTAAGAAAATGGGATGGCATAATAATTATGTTATAGCTATTTATATATTTATATACGATATTCTAAAACTCTGATGAGATAGGAATGATGCGATGTTCGCGTTCTGTACGAACGCAGAAGGCAGCGGTGTTGTAAAGATATAGTGTAAAATGCATAGGAAACAAAGTGTGAATTCATTGGAGCGTTACTGGACCAAGCATAAGTAGGAAAATTCTCTACTCGACTATAATCGTGGCAAGGCGTTTCGGCCGCTTGCCAGCTTTATGTCTCCTATGGACATTCCCTTCGTCATGCGCGACTTGCGAGGACGACTCGAACGACTCCGCGGAATTGTCAGAACCTATATCTCTGTCCGAATTTATTATTTGTTCGAGTTTACGTTTCCGCGATCGTGTCATTGGACCGTTACTACTGCTGCCACTAGTTTCACTGTCAACGTCACGTCGATGTCGATGCTTTTTCGTCGGGATTATCGATTGACACGATTCATGGTCGGCATTGCGTTTGGTCCGCTTTTTCGCGGTTCTCTCAAATTCTTGCAGGAGTGAAAGTCTTACCGAGGAATTCGAATCGGAAGAAGAAGATAGGGAACTCAGGTACTCGTTAACAACTTCGTCATTAAAATCGAAGACGCTTGGTGACGAGGTGGAAGTGTTTGCAGCACTTGCTGTAGCGCTTGGTAGACGCAACTGAACCGATGACGGACTCGAGGAGGAAGAAGAAGACGGTCTCGATGTGGAGGAACTGGAATTGGAACGTTTGTGCTTGCGACGCTGAGCCAGTTTAGCGGCATCGACTGCGCGCAGCCGGAAACCCTCGCGCTGCTCGTGCGTTGACGTTGAACTGATGGCTACCGCATTATCCGCGTGAACCGCATCAGTGGCTGGTGTTACTGGGAGAATCGTTGCGTCATGCGTCGTCAACCACGAATGATACACCAGAGAAGCTGCGGTGAGTCTATTGTTGGGATCGATTATCAACAAACCTTTCATCACTTGTTTCGCACCCGGAGACACATGACTCCAAGCCTCGCTGTCAAAATTAATCTCACCGGCTTTGATGCGCATCGCTACGTTAGGTGTATCTGTACGGAAAGGTGGATTATCGGATAACATGAAATACAGAATAGTTCCCAGGGACCACATGTCACAGCTCTCGTCGTATTCTTGGTTGGCCACAACCTCCGGGGCAGCGTACGGGAGCGTGAAGCAGGGCGTGTGTAACGGCTCGCAGCTGTTCTTCATCCGAGCAAATCCAAAGTCGACTATCTTTACAGGCGAATCTTCGCCTTGATGCACATATACGATATTCTCTGGCTTGAGATCACGATGCACTACGCCACGCGAGTGCATGTATCGCACTGCGGATGCTAATTGCCGCATCACTCGCTTGGCCTGCCGCTCCGAGAATGGGCGCGGTCGTTGTAACAATTCCCCGCCCGAGAGCAATTCCATCACGATGTATGTGTGAAGTCGATCGTGGTGGACTTCTATCAATTTCACTACATTCGCGTGACGCTGACACACACGCAACAGATTCTCCTCCCGACTGCAATCCACTCGCCTGCTGACGATCTTCACGGCGTATTCCTGCTGGGTCTTACGATTACGACACCGCCGACAAATCGAAAAACTGCCGTCGCCTAAAGCTGGTCCCGCTTGGTCTAACTCATACGTCTGGAAGAATGTGGATTCTTCGAAACACGTATTCAACAGATCAGACAACAAAGGTCGTTGCGAACTGATTTCGCCACCAAAGATATCCCTGCTCACCACATTGTCGGTGAATAGTATCGAAGGCGCTACATAGGAATAACCCTGTAAATATATCCAAGTGAGAAATTTTGTAAATGTTTAATAAAATCTGTGACTGTTATATCTATTTGTTCGGAATAATAACGAAAAAAATTAAGAGAAAACTTACCCTAAAATGTTTGTCAGGATAGTCACCATCAATGACCGCTGGACTGTCAACGACGACATTCATCTTTGTGAATTCGTCTGAAAAATTGCTGGTATCTAATTCGTGCGAAATTTTGGGAATCAAAGGAGGCTTGATCTGTTTCTTCTCCAGACCTTCCCAAGTAAAGGCCGGTGCCGCATCCATGAAAAAGGGATGCTCTTTGAGCTCTTTAGCGTCGCGCGGTCCACCGCCCAATCTTTGTCGTGGATCTTTGATTAACAAGCGGATGATGAAATCGCTTACGTTGGCACTCAGATGGCTCGGCATTGCTGGCGGATCATTCTTTAATATCCTCCTCGAAATTTCTTGTTGATTATTTTTCTCGCCCTCCACCGTAAAAGGCGACGCACCGGTCAGTAATTCAAACGTTAATACGCCCACGCTCCACCAATCAACAGCCTACAAGAATGTCAACTCGATTACAATACGTTTAAACATACATGTCTTTATTCTGTATTACTGTTAATTATATCCAAAACACAATTACATCTTCTTTTATATTTTATTTATACATGTAACTTTAAATCATATATTTTTTATTTTGTGTGAAAATTTAATTTAATAATTAGTTTATGCTTCTTCATTAATATTCAAATATTATAATTATACGCTTAATAATTCAAGTATCATATAAATTTAATTATCTTCTAGGAAGAGAGATAAAACAGATTATCATCTGAGTCGTCATCCGAGAAAAGAAGCTACAAAAGTACGGGGATGAAATAACATGCGTGTTGGAAATGTGAAAAGATAGACAGGCAACGTTAACTTACGATATCGTGGCCATTCGGGCCCGCCTTTACTACTTCCGGTGCCATATACTCGATAGTTCCGCAAAACGAGTAAGTACGCGCATTGCCATTCCTTTCGTGCGGTAGGAATTCTTTGCTGAGACCAAAATCCGTCAACACGAGATGCCCCTCCTTATCCAAAAGTATATTTTCAAGTTTGATATCCCGATATATTACGCCAAGCTGCAACATCAAATAAAATATTATATACAATAGATTCAATTTAATTTATTTCGTTTATGCGGATTGTTTTCATTCCTCGTCAAAAAATATAATATTATTGTTGTTTGTGCGCACATATAACATTAGTATATTAATACATACGTCATGAAGGCGCTCTAGCGCCAGGATAATTTCGCCAATATAAAATCGTACTGCGTCCTCCGTGAAACAGTCATGTTGATATAGATGCGTAAACATTTCACCGCCGGCGACATATTCTGGAAATAGAAAAAAATATCTCGTAAGTTCAAAGTTCTATAGCCTCAGGAAAGAAAGAAATAGAACAAATTTTTCTTCTCTATGTGTCATCTACAACGACATTTGATACATGCAATAATTCAAATAAAAAAAAGGATATATTTTATTGATACCTTTTATTTTTATTCACTTTTGTTGCACAAATATATAAAATCTTGTATTTTATCCGTATAGATCTTTTTATTTTGTCTGTAATGTAAGTAATACCGAAATTGTTTAAGAAATTATTTTGTATAGACAAAATATTATAACTTCCATATTATTTATTCAGCAAAATTTAACTTGACACGCATGTATGTTATATTTCTTCTTTTTTATTTATTTTAGTTTTTACTTTATTTATCCTCTGTCCTTTCCATTGGTAGATTTATTTTCCTTTACTTTCAGTTCTTCGCCGAGTCTCACCTAAGATCAAACAGAGTTTGTCGTCAGTTTGAAATGCGTAATAGAGAGTTATCAGGAACGGGCTGTCCCTGATAGCCTCCAGAATTTGCCGCTCGGACTTGGTGTGCTCCGTCGTCTTCTTCTTCTGTACGATGGAGGCCTTTTTTAACACCTTCATAGCATAAAGCCGTCCGGAGTCGGCACCCGTTCTCTTTCGCACCAGGAAGACTTTACCGTAAGCTATGAAAACGAGATGATCAATTTTAAAAGCGTGATATGCGTCGCAGTTTAGAGACGTTAATAATAACGGAGATTAAGAAATATCCATGCCAATATTGAAAAAATACAATACAGTCCGAAAGAAAGATCTAAAGCATTATCGGAAATTAACTTATGTATAATATATCGTGTAAAAAAAAAAACGTTTAAAATTCGATGCCTATAACGGTATAAATATTACAATATCTGTTAGAAATAATTGAAGTGTTTATTATTATTACCGTTACAAATAGTTTGAATGTTATTACCAGTGTTGTATAAATGTTATGATTCATGATTGATTACAAATATTATCAAACTGGGCCACGTTTCGGAAAAGGCACTTTATCGAATGATTTCTCACCTCCGGTGCCAAGGACTTTCAGCAAGTCAAAGTGTGTCATGTCCACTTTCTGGCTGCTGTTGTCCGCTAGGTTTACTGTAACAGAAAAACGGGAATCCTGTGAGAAAGGTTGGTACTCGATAATATCCTATTGATCATGACATCCGTTATATCTTGGCAATTTGGTACAATTGTTACGGAACCGATCTCCGCTCGTGAAAACCGCGCAAACTATACTCGATGCACCAATCGAACGCGAACCAGAGAAATCGAAGAAACATATCAATGCAAAATTCTAAATATCTGTTTTTCGAAATTGTAATTAACCCTCCTCGTTTACAATCTGAGTCTTTTTTGTTCAACTCAAATTTTTTTACTGCTTTAAACTTCCAAAAAGAATTCACGGCTACTTTCCAACATCTTCATTACGTTATCAAACAGTTTTTTAAAATGTTAAAAGCTTTATTTAATATAAAAATTAAAATTTTCGAGCAAAAATGATGAAATTTGAGAATAAAATTTCGCTTGTGCCCTGACTGCAAACGAGAAGTTTAAAGCATGAGATATTTTCACGTATTTCTATCAAACGTTTGCTGATGTAAAGTAAAATTGTACATTGAAAGAGACGTACAATAAATTGACTCGATTTCGCTCTGAGTGGTCTAACGGCTGGACTGGAGTACACTAATTAACAATTTCTTCATTCCTAACGGTCGCATTTTCCTCTCGATATTTGCGTTCCTCGGCGACTCGTTTGTCGCACGTTCCCAGACACGAGGAGAAAGAGATTGCGGACGTGGTGACGCGCGCGAAGCGAAGCTGACAAGGCTTCTGAACGAGACAATGAGGTGCTCCTGGCATTCATTTTTCCCTCGACGTCGCATGCGGGAGTGCACGGGGAGAGAGAAAGAAGGAGAGAAAGGAAAGAGATGATCGTATATATTCAATGTGGCCGAAGCGTCACGTGGACCGACCCGGACGACGGCGCCTCGGAATGGAATGCCGCTTATTCGACGCGTGACACGCGAAAAGGTACAAGCACCTGCGATACGCTGCTAATATCGACAGGTCGGCAGGTGCGAGGATGGCCGTGAATGTGCATACATATCGCGTGAGCGATTCGCCGCGCCTTCGCGCCTCACAGCTACGCTTCGCTCCATTGCGGACCAAGTTTATCGCGATTTCGCATATCAAAAGACATATGTTGTTCGTAATTAAAGCAGCAAACGCGTGTAATGTATCTCAAAACGAAGAAAAAACAAGTCGTATAAAAATTACGGAAGTATGTACGTAGCGTTAACTATACGACATGAGCGACGAGCGGGAGGGAGTCAAGTGCGGCTTTAGACATTCATGTATTCCATGGCAGCGGAGTTCGAGTTGCGATTATGTTTCAACGTTACATAATTCACGGAACTGTATGTAACTATTGCAGCGAACGTGGCGAACGATAAGAAGCAAGACGAGTAACAATATTGTCGTCCGGTAAATAATGTACAATAATAATTTTATCGTTATTTATTTCTGTCGTCATTCCATTTATCGGCATCAATGGATATATTTTTATCGGAAATACATCCATTATATCTATAGCGGAAATATACTCGTTTCGATTTTAATTCTTGGGAAAAACAGCTGCTAATCAGAAAGGAACTATGAATAATGGGCGAGATAAATGATTAAGAGAAAATACCGTGGCGCGTACGAGCAAATGTATATAGAATTGATTTCGATTTGGCTAAATGTGTTTGCGCTTAAATAACATCAGCGAAGTATACGTTTAATATTTATAGCGTACGTCGTACGCTGTGCGTGACGCATGTTTCATGTGGGAAAATTCCGAAGGGACAGCTGGGATTCGCACCAGATTCTGGGTGGACCACCCAGAACACGAATCTTTATCCTCTCAGTCATCTTTAAGCCGGTTACACGAGACTTTTGCATTGAAGCTGCACGTGAAATTGCACCTCATAAGTCGGAGCAATTCTGCTAAGCATATCCGTTCACAGTGTCCCAGAACTGCAACTTTCTTTCTACCACAGAGTAGCATCGACTTAATCAGTCGATTAATCACGATCTCTTACCCTAATTTTCAGCCACTAACTAACATAAACGACAATCATCTGCCGAGTAACATTCTTTTAAATGACCTTCAGACAATCAATAGTATTACACGATATTTGATATTACAATTATTGATCGTCTAGAAGATATATTTATTTTTAATAATTAAAGAGGGCATTAATAATTGTGTAATACTTAATATTAATCATCTAGGAGTCATTTTACATCTTTTACATTTTGTTCATATCTCTTGTATATACGTATCTTTGTACTATTGTATGTTTTTCGCTTATCTTATCTCTTTGTTTATCTACCTCTTTATTGCGAAGCAGTTAAGTGGGTCACAAAGTTCATGGACAATCGGAATCGAAATGTATATCGATATCCTCTGTACTTATCCTCTGTGTATTTATTTTCAAATTCTTTCAAATTCTTTTCGCTAACTATCGTATTGAGAAAAAATGTTTTATATGTATGACTAGAGTTGGTAAATTAATTATGATTAAGAGCTCCATTTTTATAGTTATTACCGCTATAATATTAGTAATAATTAGTAATAATTATATTTGTAGTTATACCAAAAATATTTATAGTGACACTAAAAATGATTATAAAAATGATTATTTTTGATTAAATTATAGCAATCACAAGCATTTTTTTTCTCAGCACAAAAATAAAAAATTCCTGCATGATGTTCTTAAAAGAAAATAACCTTGCGGTTATACATATACGTATATTAGGAAAAGATGACTAATAAGACTGTCCCCTTCCCCATTGTGCTTATTTCGTTGACTCATTCGATGGTAACGCAAAAAAATGGGAACCTCAAGATTGCGGTACAAGTAGGTCACAATTCTGTTACAGAAATTACTAATAACATTGCCACTTTCACTTTTGCGTCTCTATATCCTTCCGTGGATTTTCTTTTCCTTTTTTACGCCAAGAGAGAAACCCATTTCTCGGTAGAGAAGCGGCGAAAGGAGCTGGAAGATCCAATAAGTTCCGATTAAATCGATGGAAAAAAATCATCGCCAGAGGATTAACGCGATCTCACCGAGACCGCTGAAATTTCCGATAATCGTCATAATCTATACAAATTTCTTATACCATTCAGCAAGTTCAGAATTAAATCCTAATTGTAGAAATTTAACATTAATGATTTACTTAACATATTAATCACCTAATTAAGTAATTTCTCAAAAATACAAGCATAATGAGACGTACAGTCCAGTAAGTCGCACAATTCATCGAGATTTAATTAAATGTCTTCACGTCTCAGCGCCTCAAAACGTTTTCAAAAAATCGCTAATATATCGCATACTTGAAAGTTCAATTCGTACTATTGTCATTATAAGAAATATTTCTAGTCGAAATACTAGAGCTTGAGTAATATGGATCAAGCTAATTACATCTCTTTTTTACGAGAACAAAATTAATCTCAAGAGTATTCCACGATTGCGTAATCGCGGTGCGAACGAGAATCGAGAGCAGGTGATTAGTCGGTGAAAGCGACACGGATGCACGGCGGACGTGATCGCGAGGAATCGCGAGGAATCACAAGGGTCGGGCTCGTCCTGGACGGCCCCGGCCCTGACTGCCAGTCCGAGAGAATGCATGTCAAGGTAGCGATATGGTGGAGAATCGCATCGGGCGGCGAAGCGCGGCGCGTAAGTACCTATCTACATATATACCTCGCGATTATCGCGAATTCGCACACGCGACTTTTAAGCGCGCTCACCCCCCGCGCGCTTCCGAGAAATTCCGCGAACGCGGAATGACCCACTTTACCGGAGGCATGAGTCAA
>Ga0157363_1007456_pt1 | contig 10365 bp, 5 predicted proteins | sample AttsexASBM1_FD_111477 | JGI IMG/M metagenome (GOLD analysis project Ga0157363, IMG submission 111477) | Fungus gardens microbial communities from leaf cutter ant in Ribeirão Preto, State of São Paulo, Brazil - Atta sexdens ASBM1 | ecosystem: Host-associated > Fungi > Mycelium > Unclassified ...
CGAAAGATGGGAGAAAGTAGTGGCCAGCGATGGACAATACTTTGAATCATAAATGTATAACCAGTTTTTTACAATAAAGCCTCGAATTTCGGAAAAAAACGGCGGAAGCAAAGTTGTACACCTCATACATACGTTCATCGAGAGGCGTGCAGATATCGAGCGATTAATGCAGTCAACAATCCTATCATCATCACCGATTCAAGATCTAAATGTGGAACTTGTTAAAATTATATGATACGATGACGTGAAATTAACATTAAACACACATATTTGTACAGGAAACCAACAATTGCTTTTCTTATTTGATCTTGTCCTTACGAAAAAAAACTCTCAATTTTGGGAGTTAAACACTCAAAAGAACGCTCAAATTTGGGTGTTAAATACTTTAAAAAACGCTCAAATTTGAGTGTAATTTCGTCAATTGAAGGTTACACCCAATTAAAGATTAACGCCCAAAGAAAACCATCAAAATAAATGACTTTATTACAATATATAAAATTAATTAAATCTGTTTTATTCTTAAAATAATATTATTAATTAGCAACATTTTCCGAAATACACACGACAAAATTATAATTAAAAAGAACTCTCTCTCTCTCATTTGGGAATTAATTTCTTTATATGTTTAAGCAGTCACCATCCAATATCGTATCCCATTCAACGCTTGACTACTGCAATTGTATGGAAACTGCTGCTTCGACCCAAGAAATATGAATAATTTTAACACCAAATATTAGTATATAACTGTGATATATCTCAATTGGACTTCAACATCTTTAGGACTGCATGAAATATCTTTTTGACAAACTTTATCTAGGCTGCGTTTGAAAACATCATCTGGATGCCCCTGTGTTTTATATTATCCTTGTTTCATATTGGACAACAAGAAAAACATGATACATAGGGCACTCGGATGACGTTTCCGAACGTAGTCTAGCTGAAGTTTGTTAAAAAGATGTTCATAGTTTAAAATATATTTATTTCATAAATGAATATGGCGGCGCATCTATATTTAACGTTTCAGCGTTAATTATAGATGCGCCTCCATATTCTCAATCATAAAGATTAACATTCAAATGACACTTACATTCAATTTTGGAAATGACTCAACTTATTAAACCGTTTAAGATTTACACTCATCTATTGAGTGTCATGAGTAAACCGCAATTGGATGTTACCATCAAATTCGATGTATAGTATGTATACACTAAACTATTCATCGAATTTAATGGTCACATCCAACTGACACTTAATATTGATGTCTCAATGCTTAACTGATACTCAATATTGAGTATCTACATCAAGAAAACATCAAATATTCATGGTTATACTCAATCGACACCTAACAATGATGTCTCAACTGACATCCAATGTTCATGGTCAAACCTCAACGTATACCCAATATTGATGATTAATACTGAATTTTGATGGTAAACACCTAAATTTGAGGTTAACACCTAAAATTGAAGATTTTTTTTGTAAAGGTGCAATGTGTTGAACACGTATTCTATGAACTCAGTCAATATACGCACAGTATTAGTAAGAAATTCGCAATATTTTGCTTCATTTTTAAGACAAAATTGTATTACTGATAAAAGTGATGCTGCAATACTTTGTACAAAATTTATTCGATAAAAATTCTATTATAGAATGTGAACTAATGGTCTATTATTTAGATTATATTGTACATGTTGCATTATAAATAAATGTATGTTAAAAAATATTATAAATATAAATATTCTAATATAATAATATAATAAATATAAATATTCTTTTCTTCTAAAAAAATTTTATCCCTTCGCCATCTTTCTTCTTCATATCTTCGTAATAGTATTGAATTAATCAATAAAAAAAACACGCTTAGCATTTGTATTACATTGATAAAAAAATATTGTCATAGTGTTACTAGGTTATATTATTAAAAATTTATATAAAAATATTATCATAATTAGTTTCTAAGTCATATTATTAAAAATTGTAAATACCATATCTATTTAATTAAATCATGTCAAGAAGAAAAGACAACGTGGCAGAGAGCGCAATGGGAAGAAGAGAGAACTATATACTACAATGGATAGGAGAAGGAAGACAATAAATTGAAGAGAGAACGCAACGGGTGAGAAAGAGAAGGAATGAATTCTTTCTCCTTCCTCAAACCCAGTCTGTGATGCATTTCCCTGACCTCCCCACGTATACATTATATACGTATGTGCATTAACATATAGTGAGTTAGAACCGCCTTGCTTTACTACTCTAATCGTAACAATTTTTTATTATGTATAATGTACTTGAAAGGAACAGTTTTGAATCTATAAAGAAGGGTGGGTAAAAATCATCGATTGCTTCCAATTGAGAAGTAAAAAAAATGAAATGTGTACATTTTTTTACAGTTTTTGAGCTGCAGAATCACATAGAGCAATCATTTTTTTTATAAGTATGAAGGGAACATATGTAAAAATGTGATTGAAGTAAATTAACGTAAGATTTTGCCATTAAAATGAAACACATAAAGATCCTTTTGAATGTTTTAAAATTTAATATTTTAATATTTTTCAAAAACCATGAAATATAAGATATTTTGTTGTGATAAAGTTGAAATAGAGAAACAAACGAGAAGGAAATAGAAACTTGAAAGATGTAAAAGAGAAATCAGTGCACGCGTTTTGTCTTCTCGCCTTCTTAAACTCTAGCTCCTTAGAGCTTATTCATGAATTTCTAAACTTCAGGCTCTTATAAATCTTAGTCTAAAAACCTAGACACTTTAATCCCATATTCACTCTAGATATATAAATCTCAGTCCACGAATGACAATTAAAGTATCAATTTAATGCGATTATAATTGATCTTTAATGTTAATTTTATTCATATCGGCATCAGCGTTATTACCCAATGTGTATCGCAATCAGATTTTGCACATCATTTGCCCTAAAAAGGACCGATTCTAATTCATATTTTAAGAATCGCACCTCCCAATTTCCCCGCGACCGTTATGTTCCCTCCCTTTCACACTAGTCATCGATACTCTTGTCTGGCATATGGCAATGCTCGGTCTATCTGTACCATATGATTTATACATATTCGAGATATAAAATATCTGTACAATACAGATAACTAATACAATACAGATGTTAAGATTGAGATTATGTTTACGAAAAAAATCCTCAATTTTTGATGTTAACATTCAAATTTATTTGTTTCCATCAAATCATCAAAGTTGAGTATTGATCGTCAATGTTATCAGTTAAGCATTGAGCATCAGTGTTACATGTCTGTTGAGGGTTGACGAGTATCGATGTCGAGTATCGGTTGTAGAGTACCGAAAATTCGGTAAATAGTTTGATGTATACACCATTACACCCAATTGCGGTTTATTCTCAACACTTATATATGACACTCAATAGATGAGTGTAAATCTTAAATGGCTTAAATTTTTGAATGTAGTTTTCAAAATTGAATGTAAGAGTCACTTGAATGTTCATTTTTATGATTGAGAATTAACGCTGAAATATTGAATATAGATTAGCCGCAGACTCATTTATGAAAGAAATATATTTTAACTATACACGTGAAATATCTTTCTTACAAACTATCTAACCTGCGTTCATCATCCCAGTGTCCCCATATCGTTTTATCCTTGTTGTTTACCCAATATAAAACAAGGATATGAAACATGGGGGCACTCGTAATTCATCTATTATGTAGGTCATGAGTCACTTAAGGACTGTCTTTTCGCGTGCTGTGTTATATTAAGTTTCACGCTATAATTAGGTTTGTGTGAAAAGATTATATTTACACGATTACAAATTTTTACAAGTTTAGTTCATTTGCATGTATAAAATATTGTCACAAAGCGCAATTTACACGAACGGACACCTTAAGCCGCTTTACACCTGGGCAACACCTGGGAATGTCGCCTAACTCAATGAGGTTTCTGTATGTCTAGGGAGAATATTCTGAGCCGCTGTGCTGCGGCAAGACAGACCTAGGGATGTCGCCTGATAGTTGGACGAATACGTCTGAAGCCGTCGCCTTGGGCGAACACATTGCATTTTTCTTGACACATTCTCGACACCGTGATTGTAGACACGTGATTGTAAGACTGACTGGAACCGAGTCTCAGTAACTTCCAAAACTTGCGATTAAGCTCAAATGAATATTTTTCTATTGATAATCCTGGAAAATAAGAATAACGAATCTCGCATCTCAATTAAAACGGACACATGTGTGCCACGACTCCTTTGACTAGATCGAGACAGATAGTCAAGATGGAGGTCACAATAGAAAGGCGCTGAGTCCTTCTTTTGTCAAGCGGCCGATTTTTTCTTTTTTGCATTTATTTTTTTGCATTTAGTTTTTTTGCATTATATTGATGTGATCATGTATGTATATGTACATATGAGTGTGTTGTTCGTCCATCGCTTCTTTGATGTCGTGCACGACTATTACACGACGCATAACATCCTTTCCTCATTGAGAGGAATCGACTATAAATTTACGCATATGAAATTGCTTACATGTATGAAGTCGACTTGTGATACGATTGCACATCAATTAGATCAGAGATATTCGATATGCTTGTGTACAGTTTGTTAATTTGAGATATTTTGTCTTAATGCTAACGCGTTTCGTGTGCAATGTATCGTATGGTGACCGCCCAACATATCACAATATTATGGCTCAATTGGTAGCAGACTTAAATATTTTGTCGCTCTTTCTATCTCTCCGTTTTATTATCTTAATTATAAGATCGGGTTCACCTTGACGGAAAAGCGGAAAGCAGAAAAGCGGAAGTCAATCGGAACTCGCAGTAGTAGGCGGTACATTTCGCTTTCAGTGGCCAAATGGCCCGAACCGTCATCGCCATTCACCTGAATGCACCTTTATTATCCTTCCCAAGTGCCCATTGATTGCAAATTCTTTCTCTTTATGATATCACGATTCAGGATAGTGAGATTTGGACCATCCTTAACTTATTTGCTGCGTATTTGGAGCTCGTTTAGACATTCTAGGTTCCAGTCCAGAAATCCTGGCGTATTTTGGAAATATGCTACTAGATGGACAATCGATTGGCTGAAATACTTGTAAAATTATCCTCCGGGAGGATTGTTAGCGATTTGCCGATCAGATAGTGAGCGGCAAATATGACAACACGAGTCGTTTGGATCGGAAGAAAGAGATGTAATTGGCCTGAAGTTTAGAATGCTCTCAATTTCGACAACAAATGTATTCAACTCCTCGAATATAAATAATGAATCTCCCACAACACGTTTGAAATGGTGTTTAAACAACTTAATCACTCCCATAATCCCCCACTGTGGCGTTGCGGATAGTATGAAATGCCACATAATACGATGATCGCAGACGAATTTATTTACGGATTTTTTATGTTTATCGGAGCTAAATAAATTCATTTCTCTTAATTGATTGCTCTCACTTCTGTGAAGTTAATACCGTTATCTGAGTAAATATGTTCAGATATTCCCCTCGCGCTGCGAGAAATTTGTCGGACGTTAAATCGCTAACGACATTAAGATGTATTGCTTTAATAGACATGTATATAAAGATCTTGATTCATACTCTGTTGCGATATTGCTTTTTCTTAATAATGGGTCGCAAAAATCGATATCGATATTAATGAACTTAGTCAACCAGTGCCTTCGTCGAATATTATAGAGTGTCGTTTGGATGTCGGCATGATGATATCTCTCGTGTATTTCGCGAATAATACGATCAGTCAAACTGTGTCGACTTGGCAATAGAATAGAATGCATTCTTCAAAATGTTACGCCTGAATTTTGGAGGTGTCTTCCAATACAAATTAAACTTTAATCATCTATGAATGAACTTAAATAGGCGAATTTGTTTTTAATCATAGAGTCCTCTTAGAGGACTTTTTAATTTTGGCGGAAAATCGAGCAACCTGAACGATTTTTAATACACGTATTTCAGCCTCGTTCTTCTATGCATAACGAACCGGGAATTATTTATTGCCGGGAAGCACGCGCAGACTGTATGCCACGATTCTTAATAGAATACGAGGAGAATCTTTCAATTATCTCAGGTTCATTAGATACTAACAAATAAGTATTCTTTCGCAATTCGAGTACATCATCAACTTGCACGAAATTATCAGGCCACAAATTTTCACCTTCACTTAACATGCTGATCCGGTAAATCAAGTTCGATTTCGCAAAAATGCATGCAATAACTGTCTTCTCGATATAGTATCAGGAGGGTTATCCTGCGATCTGATATGTTGCTACTGATTCGGATTGGTGAACTCCTGTATTTCAGCGACGCGTTTGCCACGAACGTATTAAGTTGGAGTGACGTTTTTAGCCAATGAAGTATGATGATAGAGTCGTACCAAAAGGTTGCTAAATCCGATTAATGTACCGTTCAATTCACCTCCCGATATAAGCGAGTCAATAGCAACGCGCAAAGCTCGAAACGCGGGATAGTGGTACTCTTTAATGATGCAACACGAGATTTGGCACATAATAATCTAACTGTATTTCTGTCTTTTCCTGAACGTATGTAAATGCATACATCGTATCCGCTACTACTAGCATCACAGAATCTATGGAATTGAACGTTGCAGCATTCTTCAACTAATAATTTATGATTGAAGAAAATTTGATCTATCGTTTCGAATTGCTGAAACTCTAGTCACGCTATGTGCATGTTCTGTGGAACGGATTCGTCCTAATCAAATTGACATCGCCACACGTCTTGCATTACTTTTTAGTGTAGAAAACAATAAGGTCTAATAATCCCAATGGATCGAAAATTTTCACAATTTTCAACAGTATACACGTTTCGTTAACCGCTTTGTAATTTTAATAGATTTAACAGAGTAACGTATCTCATCGTTCCGTGCACACCACGTTACGCCAAGAATTTTTAAGGAGCGATTTCCGTCAAATGTGAATCCGGCGCGTAACGCGCCAGTAACAAGATTATTGACAACACGTTCTTCAATAGAAGCCCACTATCTGATAACCATCGCGGGCGAGCAAAGCGAACACTTCATGACGAATTGCTTCGTTGATTCCAAATATTAAATCTACGTAAAGATATCATCTACGTAAAGATGCTCCTTAATAACCCTGGCTGCCTTGGGAAACATATTATCGGCCAATTTTTGCAATGTTTGAGTCGCGAGAAATGGTGATGAACGCCGAATGTAATGTAGTGCATATTGCGTCGAAATGTTGCGATTTTATCTTTGCGCCACAGAATTTGTTGATATCGCCTATGATATCCTCTTTGTGCAATTATATTTGCAAATATAATACATTTTTTCTACATCCGCTATGATTACATAATTGTGTGTTCGAAATCGAATTAGACAAATAGTTTGTCTTGAATTATAGGTCTGACTATTAATATGTCATTTAAAGATATGCTTAAAGATATGCTATATTGTTGGACTTCGCGGATATGTGTCGAACATTATTCGCACCTTCATTATGTTCACTCAATTTCTTTGTTACCGCGTGATAAGGCATCTGTGATTGTCGGGATTTTTTATCTCAGATAAGTAATTTAATTTCAAATATTCCTCAATTATCCGCATGTATTCCGCCTTTAGGTTTACGTGAAACTTTTGTTCTAATGCGGCTAAACGTTTAAACGCGACGACTCATAAGGCGCCGAGATGCTTCTTAATTTCGTGAAACGACAAGTGAACTATGTACCGTCCGAAATTGTCACGAGAAACGATTCGCGTAAAGTGCACACACGTCACTCTCCTCCAAATTTGAGCTATTTACTGTAATCTCTTCGAATATCCAGTTTGTTCAATTGCGATTCTAAATCCGTTACATAACGCGCCTCGATTTTCGATGAAATTTGCGAAGTCGTTGCGTACCGCCAACGATCGTCCAGCGCGTCTTCTACAAATACAAATCGTACTCGTCGCGTGATAGATTTATCTGCCCGACCAAGAATAATGACACCATTGCCTCTGACCCAATTAGTAAATCAATAGGCTGTAGTAAATGAAAGTCTGGATCTGCTAATTTTATATTAGGAGATATTTTTATTGAATCTCGCGAAATCAGATTTGTAATGGACAGTAAAATTAAACACATTAAACTCCTACTAAATTTATCGTTCGTTAATTTCATGACAATTCTTATTATCCTTCGAAATGGTATTCATATCGTTAATTGCATCATACTGATTGCGCGAACACCAGTATATTTAGACATTTCGCTACATGATCAGTGATAAAATTCACCGTCGCATATATCCAGTAACGTGGCATTTAATAGACTTGTGTTTATCATCGCTAACATAGACTATCGCACTCATTAATAATTGCAGTGTATTTTGTTAGATATCGATAGAGGCTCATTACTTTGTTGTCAATTGCTTCGCCTAATCAAGATTTCATTGTTTTCGATTTTATCGCGTCTTGCTTGAAGTTGTACATTCTTCGAGATGTAACAGCGTGTTATGACGTTTTAAACGCCATAATACAACTGGAGAATTTGCAAGGACGATCTCGAAGCGCAAACAATTATAACAGATTTTTGCGTTTCTTACTGTCGATACGCTTAAGATTGGCAATTGTTTGAATTTATCGCATCGATAAAGAGAATGTTGTTTGATTTTACTATACAGTTGCGCGATGCGTTCACTATGAATGCCGTAGAGTAGCGCTTTCTATTAATCTCGAGTTCGCCCTTGGATTTCTTCGATTCTAACACCTTCAATCTCTCACGTTTCAACGCGCAGACTGCTGTTTTATATACAATAAAAAATCGTAGTTGATCCAATCTCAGAAACTCGTCTCTGTCAAGATTGTCTCCCATTTATCCAAAGTAGTTTTCGGTAATTTACTCTCTAGGATATGCACCATCATGCCCGACGGAAACTCCTAACGTTTAATGACACAAGGTGTTGCTGCGCGTCATCCACAAGTCAGATCATTCATATTTTCTTTATCTAGCAATGATTTAGGATTAGTGATTAGTATCGAGATATCAAGATGCGTTTCACTTCGTATGCGCGTTCCAAGAGTTCCCACACTTTTGTATAGTTTATGCCATCGAGGGTGAATATCTTTATTTTGTTAGCGACTTTAAGTGTAATTTCTCGATATCCGATAAATCAGTCTACGAGCCGATCATGCTGTGAAATGTATTTTTAAACGATAACCAGCTCTCGTAACTGTCGTCGAACGTTGGCATCGGAGCCTCGAGCAACTTCGTCGTTTTTTTATTGATATTATAATCATTGTATTACAATATTATGATTTGCGGTGCTCGCTAAGCTAATACTCAAGGTTTCCGTGTCTACTGGATCAACGATGTTTCGGATCTTACCTGCAAGAGTGTAGAAACGTTTGAATTTTCGCAAATTCGATTTCATGCCCGTCGTTTGATTCTAGCACCGCGAGCTCATCAAGATATCTTCATATATAGCTCAATTAAATGATCTATTCATAATTTTAAAGTAAACTTATCGAGTTTACTCTTCTTTAAAAAGATTGATTAAGCCAGTGATTTAAGGGAGGTTCATTTTTGAACGAGGAGCTTGATTCTATCGGCTCCATGTTTATTGTTTATATTGAAATTATAAACCGTGAACATGACTTACTCCGATAATTATGGAACGTATACTGCCTGAAGCATTCCATCAATATGGTCTTGATGGCGTGGATGCATATTAGTACTTCTATTCGTCAACTCATTATCGTAGACGTAGACGGATCGTGAATTCACACCTCATAAAAGACCAAAATTTTATGTAGATCAATACGAGGCACTTAAGGATACTGTCTTTCGTGTGCTGTGCCAGTTCACATTAAATTACTCACTAATTAAGTTTGTGTAAAAAGAGTATATATGCACGGTCACTTTATAAGTTTTTACAAGTTCAGTTCACTCGCATGTATCAAATATTGTCACAAGACGCGATTTATGTACACGAGCGAACACCTTGAGCTGCGGCAACGTCTGGAGATGTCGCCTAATAGTTGGATGGATACTCCTGAGGTCGTCTTGGGGTTATTTCAATACATTGAACTTTTCTCGATATCGTCATTGTAAGACTGACTGGAATCGACTAGTTTCGGACTTCCGAATTGCGACTGAGCTCAAGCGAACGTTTTTTTTATCGATAATTCCGAAAAATAAGAAATCACGCGTCTTAAGGAAAATAGCGAATCACACCTCTTAACCTCTAAAACGAAGATGTATCGCGGCTTTGGCTGCGGGACAAAATAGATACCCGAGACGGAAGTTGCGACAAAAAGGCACAGAGTCTTTCTTTCGTTAAGCTGCCGGTTTTTTCTTCAGTTTTTTTTATTATATTGATGTGTCACGTATGTACGCGCGCGCGCGCGCGCGCGCG
>Ga0157363_1007457_pt1 | contig 10365 bp, 1 predicted proteins | sample AttsexASBM1_FD_111477 | JGI IMG/M metagenome (GOLD analysis project Ga0157363, IMG submission 111477) | Fungus gardens microbial communities from leaf cutter ant in Ribeirão Preto, State of São Paulo, Brazil - Atta sexdens ASBM1 | ecosystem: Host-associated > Fungi > Mycelium > Unclassified ...
AACTTTTTAATCAATTACGAGCGACTAAAATCTGTCGGAGATCACTCAGCATTATGACAAGGTCATCGGAGCGAGGTTCCTTGATCGAAATTTTTATCCTTCCTAAATAACAGACACAATTTTGAAAAGAAACCTTACACTTTCTATCAAGAGGGAAATACCAGACTTTTTTCAATCGTGCAAACAACATCGAATAACATATATTAGATTACAATTTTTCATTAAAATATAAAATATGTTTAATGGAAACATATTCATTTGTTTTCTTGTAACAAAATTTCGTTTTTTTTCTTTTATCAAAGAAAAGATATAAATACAATTTAAAAAATATTATTTCACAATAATTAAAATAAATAATGTCCCAAATAATTGCGTTCTTATACAAGGATTATAATAGGAAAGATAAAAAATAATTATTATATTATGTGAAAAGATCAAAAAACATTTTTATCTTTTTATATAATGTAAATAACACATTTATCACTAAAAAGAAAAATAGCAACAAAAGGAATTATCTTTCTCTTTCTACATATAAAATAAAAAATAATAAAATCAAATCTTATTTCGTGATACTAAAAAGAGTCATGATATTAAATCAATTTGAAGTAATTTTATCGTGAGAAAACCTTGACGCGGATTACGTGAGAAATGTAAAGTACTAATAAATGGGTAACGAATGTAAAATATTAATAATGGGTAGTGAACGACGTGATGTTGCATCACGCTGCGATTTAGTATGTATTAATACATCTAGATTATATTACGTATATAAGAATCGTTAAATATGATCTAACAATCCTTGGCAAATGACCAAGAGATTCTAGAAATCCAAAGACGTGGGCCGTACTTGGAGGTGATTTCTGTACTCCAATTTTCTGAAAACACTTTAATGACACACGATGTTAGCACCGCGTTTTAACTCAAGAACAAACAAACAGATTCGATTCTAATAAGTACGATGAAAATTGAAATTTTGTTCAATATATCATATTTCAGTATAATCCAGTACATATAATCCAATACACATGAAATCCTTGTGCTAAAAACATAACGCAATTACATCTGTATTTAATCGACATAATCTCGTTTGCCTAATTACTATTTTTAATGCGCTTAGTACCACTTGTATCGTTTTAATCACGTTTTTCTCGAATTACGAATATAATATTGTAATAATTTTGTAATTTATAATCGGTCATCTGAATTTACACTATGGCATGTGCCATGCGACGTTATTAACTGAAAGCACGCAATAAGATTAGCAGAAGCAATTAAGATCTTTTCACGGTCGTTAGTTACTTCTGTACTTTAATTAAATTAGCCTTTCGCGCCTTCATTAACTGTAATTATAACAGAAGTATTATACAGAATATGATTATTTCAAAACTTTCAGATAAGATTGAAAAATTAGTCAATATATCATAAGAAAAATTTAAACATTATTTTTCTATATATACGGTATTTACAAACTACAGCACTGCTGTTATATTATGCTGTTATCACATAACTCTTTTTAACCGGCATGTCATGTAGATTAATATGCGCAAAATTTCAGGTTGCGCGAACTTCTTAATTATCCAAACTTGAACAATTAACACGTATATTAATGATTGCGTGTTTTCGATTCAATGACCGCTTAGTACATGCCAATATATCCTAATAAGCTTATTGAAAGACAATAATTATTTAATGCCTCAAAACATAATAAACAAAAAATGTTACCTCTTTAAAATAACAGTGTAGTTTATAAAAATAAATAAATAGTTATATGTTTCTATATAATTAAATCAAGAAAAAAGCTTATTAAAACTTTTTAATTACCATGCAGTAGTCACACAGCAATAAAAAGAGAAATGGAATACATGCAGTATTAAAAGAGTTAGTACATAGAATTAACCTTTTTGATATTAACGACTATAGTCGTTCAACGGTAAACGCTCGCTGTACTAACGATCGATGATTATAATCGTCCAGTGTTAAACGCTCGCTGTGCACTAATGATGATTTTAACAATTTTTTAAGTGTTATTACTATAAATCGTGTTAAAGTATAATTTCTTTCCATCAATACTTTATATTACACGGTAAAATTTAACTGCTCCTTCTCTGGTGAAGTGACGTTTGCGTCATAATTGTCCCGTATAATGGCAGCGTATTGCGATTTGACTATTCATAAAATGAAGGCATAATGGTGAAAAATAAGCCGTATCAAAAAGGTTAAAATCATCATAGTCAAAATAGAGGGATACGTTAATAATATACAAGCTACTTCGTAAGAAGGGCATATATCGCATTAATAAATCAGAAATATTACAAGAATGTGTGTACTGTAAAACATTTTCGTCATAGAAAATTGTTGTCGGGTAGTATTTCGAGTTTATCACGAGCCACTTCTATGATCGCGGCGATTATCTGCGATGACGGGACTGATCAGACCATAAACCGTGAAAGAGGCTAATGAGAAAGGGTAATTATGTTTAAGGGAGTTGGGTTGATTCGTGGGCGAGTAACCGTTAAATGTCACGCCCGGCGAGTAGAGATATTATTTTTAGTCAGACATTATTGGCAACGGCGACACGATAACCGCTTTAAAGCGATATTGGACGAATAAAAATTGTCGCGGAATTGAACTCAAAATCCTATTGATGAAATTTCATTGATTCTTTTTTTTTGCAACGTACAAATACTTCGGTTTCAATCGCCAGCTTTTTCCCTTTCTTTCACCACAAGCAAATAAATTAATTATGTTTATGTTAATGAGAAAATGATAAAGCAAGGCGGATGTTAAATTTCAAACAATAAGATTACGGATTATTACAAAAATATTATTATTATTATATATAAATATTAATGAGAAAATAATATAAAATTTAAATTTAAATATTTAAATTGTTTTGTAATTGCGGTTCTCATACTATCAGCATGGCTTATCATCGCTTCTAAGATTCACGACTTTATTTATCTGTTAAATGATAACCAATTTAATACTTTGATTTCTCATATTTCCATGATAATTTTATTTTAATAATACTTAATAATACTTAATTTAATTGTATGAATGCAAGATTTTTTCGTAGATTTCAATATTGTATTGTGTGTGTGTGTGTGTGTGTGTGTGTGTGTGTGTAACGTCTCATTTTAAAATATACATATATATGTATATTGAAGCACTGGAGAGGACACAAATCTGGTGAATGGTAGAAGACCACGAATAAAAGAAGAACGAAGAACACGAAGAAAAAACAGAAAATAAGTAATGAATTTCTGTCCAACGCAAGCTAAGGCTTTACCGGAACTTAACATCATAGTTCTCCGATAGGATATATTAGTGCAACTAGGTCACTCTACGAGCAAACTGAGCTCCGAGCTCGAAAGTTTCTTTGAATCGTCTTGCATATATATCCCAGAATAAGTAATTGCATCAAAAATATGGCCGATTATGTCGCTTACAGATTCACCCAGCCTAACATATTTGACATTTGATTCAGTCAATTCGCTTTCCGAGTATTTAATTGAATTGTAATAGAAATAACAATTTGAATACGAGAATCAATGACATTCCTTCTTTAATAAATGTCATTTATAAATGTTATAATTTTTAATTTTCTTAAAATTATGTTGTCTACTGATGTTAAATTAAAATACGGGGTAATATATATAACAGAGATTTACAATGGAAATGTTTTGAAACTACGGCTATATCTCGTGTAAAAATTCTCGCATACATTAATTTTGCGCGAAAGAAATGACGTGTCATGATATTTATTTCTCAAAAACGATGGAATAGATTTAAACGAAAGGTCAGGTTCTTTTGTGGTCAAAATTGAAGTTTCCAAGCTCTCTATTTGAAGCATCATCACTGCCAATTTTTCTCTCCTTATGACCCCGCCCAAACCGGCCTTGTACACGGCCTCGGTCAGACAGATCAATAAAGACATAGATGCCGGAAGGCTATGAAAAGATTCTATGGGAAGAGGGAAGCTAACAATGGACAATAAGCTAACGCGAAAAAAAGAGGATAGAAGCACCGCACTGTAGAAATCGAATATGGCATTCGTCGAAACAATCAGCAAATCGACAAAATAAAAATCTCGGTATCGTATAATATCCATAAATTCTCCTCAAATAGCTCACAGAAGTCAATATAAAAATCGGTTGCTCCCGTTATACAACCGAATAAAAATAGAAACTATTGATCTTAAATATATATAAAAAATACGTAAAAATTGAAATGTAGATTAATCTTTAATGTATAAAATAATTAATCTTTATTTTCAGAAAAAGTTCAAAAATTTGATAAATAAAAAATACATTTTTTTCTATAATATATAATCCTTAATACTTACATAACAATATAAATGAACATGAAATAACAAAATTAAAATCTAAATTGCTTAATTATAACTCCTTTATTCATTTAATCTTATTACGAATTTGGTTTACTAAAGTTTGAAGTTCATTTTTTATAATCTTCCTCATATTCATGTAAATTAAAAATTCATTCTTGATTAAAGTAACACGAAAAATAAAAGAACAAGGACATAGATATATGTATGTTCTCTCTTGAGATTATATCATCTTAAGGACAATCTACTAAACTTTTGAATAACATAATTTATAACTTAAACTATAATATGGAACATAATTTTAGTTAAAATCAGATTCAAGACTACTGTGCAATTATCAGAACAGCTAAATTGGAATCAAACTTGCAAAAGATTAACATGTAACTAAATTTTATAAATAAAAAACAGGACGATATTTAACGTAAATAGAAACAATTTTGTTACAATAAAAAAAAACATTATGTAATTGTGTTAAAACATTTTTCTTAACCACAAACATTCTTGTTAATCATTTGTATTAAATTTTTTAACATATTCGAGTGTTAATTTAACATAATGTAATAATATTATTATAAGGATTTTGTGTTGATATCCAATGTTTCTTATCAAAATGTCATATAATTTATGAGTAAGTAAACAAGTAACATAAAATACTAATGCGTTTTAAAATGTAAATTCTAAGATAAAGAAATAAAATATGGATTAATTTAACATATCATAAAATTCATTTTATTGAAAAAATATGCTTCCATGGTTTATTTACAAATTGTGTCAATATTTTTGTATTTATTTTTTTACATAATATTTAAATAATCTTTATAACATATTCAGCCTGTTATTAATCCAAGAATTTGAGTGGACATGCGATTTATGTTAAATTTGACACATTTTTTCCAACAGTATACGTTTTCAAGATACATCGTTTAAATTGACGATTTTTATCTCTTTTCCGCGCTTTTCTATTTCCATTAATAATCAGTAAGTAACGTAGTTGAGGCAATGCATTTTCACGAAGTTAATGAATTCTAACGGAACGCATGGATGCCAAGGAAAGCTAGTCTTTTTTTTCATCTCGCGTTCTTTTTTTTAGTTGGTACATGCAATCCATCCCGTCGCGCGCTTCATGAATTACAAATCGGCCTTGTTAACACTGATGCTTGTCCGGGAACTAAACGCCACCGACGTACAACTTGACGAGACTACGGAAATCATTTTTCAACGTTTCACGCTAATGACAAACGACGAGAACCGTTGGTTTTTCTGTCCACGCACTACTTTTTGTTCCTTCAACTTTGATGTAAATTTAAAAAGGAAGTATTCAATCTCATAAAATGTTAAGCCATTGGATAAACTTAATATCACACGTTTTATTATTACAATAAATAGAAATTAAATAGAAATGCAGCATATATATCAAAATTGCTGTATAAAAATATAATATGTCAATTATCAAATAATAAAATAAAATTTTTATAATACCTTCTATTTAATTTATATTAAAAGCACACACATATTTTTGCACGATGTACGATTATATTCGTTATATATGAGCAATATTATTATTATTTTCGTAATTATTATTTCTTATAATCTTGCCTATTTTACGTAGGCACTAATAATCTCACGATAAAAGTTTCAAATTATTTAACGTAATGTGCGAATGATTAAATATGTTAAATACGTTTAAAATATAATCAAAGTGTAAAAATCTGATTTCTTCACGAAACTAAATGTACATACCTATGTGAAATGATAAACTTCCATAATCACCGCCGTATAATTGTTAATTTGGCAACAATTTGGTAAGCGCAACCAATTACCCAATATAAAACCCATTGTAAAACGATTCAATACGTAATTCAGAACGATAGAGGAAAAAAAGAACGACAAGGAAAAATTTTTGGTCATAAGTTATCAGTACTCTATAATCTCATTTAATTTTTGAAATAAAAGCGTGAATACATTACTAATTTATCGTCAAATATGAAAAATATCGAATGATTAACAGGGCAAGTGAAATATTCATTCGCTAAACCAATTGTAATAATTCTTCTTAAATGTGCGATATAATTAATTAGATCATGTCGATACGACAAGTGCTAATGTGCTAATAATTAATATTTGATTAATCGCTCGTACATTATAACTAGTAATTTCATAATGAATAAGTATTACATAATGCGAATACGTACAATGAATTTCCTGTAAGGAAACTCATTTTTAATGCCAATTTCACAAATTCCACAAATTATAATTTCTATTTGATATATCCAGTTTATTATAATAATGATATAACGCTTAATATATGCAGTCACAAATTAAATAGTGAAAGGTAACAATAGTTTTCTGCAGCTTGTAATCATCTTTTTAAAATTATATATCTTTTTATAATTATAGGTTTTTTGAAAAGCCACTACAAATGGTGGTGAAACATATTATATAACAAATCTTACTCAAGAAAAAGCTGTAAAAATTTAGGATCAGACTTCCGTCTTCTAAAAGTTAATTTAATCTGTGAACGACTCGGGCATACTACAATTTTCCTCTCTCTTTCTGCCGACTGATTTCATAGGAAGCACATTGGATCGAGGAAAAAGCACGCATTATCGTGGCTGCGAAGTCTATGTTTTGGCGGTATGCCAATCAAGCTTTCCCGACAAGGCAAAGTGTTTATCGATGCTTGCAATCCCTTCTCTTCGTTATCCCTGCACTACCTTTCGACCTATTTTTCTGCTTTTAAGGTATACATCAACGTCACTTTAAAGCCATCCCATGTTCAACTTCGCGTGAACGAATCTTCGATAGCGCCTCGCTCGAGTTTTTAATCCCCGGAAAGAACATTTAAGAGGGACAGCGATTAATTTTATATGATAACACAATTTTCTTTGATGGCAGCTTTTTACTCATATACTACATAAGTTTACTACTTAACCAAGAAAATCTATGTATTTCTTCAAGGTCATTTATTATTAAAAGAAAGAAGAATAACTGTGCCTAAAATTAATTTAAAATAAGTTTAATTGCAAATATATATAAAATGTATTTAATTAAATAAATCGCAAAAGATTTAATGTAAAAATCTGTCAATAAATTGTATATTTATACAAATATTTTCATGTAACATAATTTTTGAAAAAAAGAACAAATGTTCATTCCTATTAAAGTTTATTTAAATCTTTAATTGGTATTTACATCAAAGTACTATATTTGACCCTATAATTGCAAAACAAATTCAATTTAAAGCAAGTTTATTAGCAGATGTTACCGCATTTTATATTACATTATTAATAATTTTATACATTTTTGGAGATTTTTCTTTTATGATTTCTAAGCATCTTATACCGAATAGCGCAAAATATAAAACTTATTGATGACAACGAATATGAAATTCCAGACAATTTGTTTTTTACGCAAGTACATCTTAATCCACCCCGATTTAAACAACTCTCGGGGATAAGCGATCGCGATTTTGTGCTTCTCCTTAAAACTCGCGCTCAATCGTATTCTGAGAAAAAACGATATTGTTATGTATTAAAGGTTATCTCACAACATATACCATATGCATAAATATATATCTATAAATTAGTCGAACGAATGTAGTTTCCCACCCTTTGTCGTCCGCAGAAATGAATATTCAATTCGGCGGGGCTAGAGATCTAGTGCAAAAACTTGTTCTTGGTATTACTGACTTGCTTCTTAGATAGCAGGGATTTTCCAAGCGAAATAACTCCTCTTTATTCTTATGCTAATCATCACATAATTTATCTTTCCTCAGAAATCCGCTCTTGTGAAAAGTGGAACACCTCTATTCATTCACAATAATATCAATATGTCGAAGCAAAATTAACGCGAAAGTTATACAAAAATTTATCATTAAAATTTCTATGTTAGAATTTAATTTTAATCTAACATAATAGATTATATCTTATATTTCAGAATTTCTATAAAGATGTGAAATAACGAATGTACATGCAAAATATTTAGAAACACATAAGTATGTACATTTTGCACAAAATATGCACTAATATTTGAATCATAATAACGTAGATATAAAACACTTCACTTCACTTAAATCAATTAATTACGAATAATTTCTTTAATTATTTATTTTCTATCATTTTCTCATAATAATTCTCATGATAATTTCTTTCTGAAAATATATCATGCTTTTTATTGCCTTTATTGTTTCAGCGAACGATATTAACACAAAGATCCAAATTGCTGAATATGAAAAAAAGAAGATCATAAAAAATATAAAGCCATTATTAGTTTCACCTTTAATTTTACTTTTTAATGGTTATTTAATTTTAGTGAAAACTCTTTTTAACATGCTATCTTTATTTCCGCTATAATTCTGCTCTCTTTATATCACCAAGAATGATACTTTTTTCTAAAATGTCAAATATTATGAAAAAGTGTATATAAATGTCAAATATTTAAGTTTGCGTGAAGTCAGTTAAAAAATCTGCGTAAAGCAATTAAGAAGTAATATATTGTAACATGTGTAATAAAAATTAATATATCAAAATTTTTTAATGTTTAAAACTGTTCATTGCTCCAGTTTTTTTATTTTTTTTACATGACGTATATCATGACGTGTACCTATAGCATGTTTGCAAAACGCAAATAGTCATCGTACACGATTTTCATTCACGTCGCGATGTGAATTCACGCTCGATGGATTCCATTGAGGAAAGATTGGTTGATAAAGTGCATCGGACAGATTGAATAAGATACTGTGTGATACGACACGTCAAGATCTGGGTAACTTCCACTTATAACAAACTGAATAACGTTCAGCGCGATGCTCTCAGAATTTCGAACAAATTCTTTAAAGGGTTATCCTTTTCCTCTCTTCCAACGTTGTTAAGTTTCGTTTGCAGCAATCCTTTAAAGGATCATTCTTTTTCTCTCTTCCAACGTTGTTAAGTTTCGTTTACAACGACCATTATCCACTTCACGTAATAATACTTTTCTTGAGAGCCACTGAGATATTTGCTATACGCACGCATATTATACAAAAAAACATAGAACGAAACTACGGCACTATGCGGCACTATTACACAAAAGAAAAAAAATACTAGATAAAACTAAATTTACAAGCTTATGGAAAAGAAATTTAGGTTAAAGCACTTTCATGCACATATGCATGCGAAAGATGTAAAATAGTAAGCAGAGCAGTAATTGCACCATTTGTATCTAGCAGTAAGTGCTCGTCTTGCGAGAAATGGCGCTGTAATATGTTAGATAGTTATACGCAATTAAATGAGATAGAATAATAAATTATTAAGTAAGAAACTGAATTAAAGATTTCCTTATTACCGATATTTTTACAGTGATTTCGGCTGAGATGTACTGTATAGTATGCACTGGTGCATATAAAAGCCGTCATATATAATTGTCGTAAAGATGTGTTTAATAAATATAAAAACAGATTAAATCATGAAATCCTCAATACATTCTATTGTGCTGTTAAAACGTGTTGTTAATTTGTATTTCGTTTTTATTCTTACAGCAATTTCGGTTGGGAATGGAAATCCTGGGAACATTTGATGTGCACTGATGCACATTAAAACCACATTATTGTACACTGTAGAATAATCTTCCAAATTTCTCTATTATTTCGTAGAACGTCTCTCGCGACATTTAAAAATGATTTTGAAATTGTAATATAAAAATTTTCTGTGTAATAAGTCATATTATTATAGTTAATCTAATTTGCAAAATTCATTGTTTCATTGAATATTTTTTGCACAATCAGATGTTATTTTTTATTTTCACTCTGCTTTCTTTTTTACGTTTTGTTAGATGTATTCATCATCATCACTTGATAAGCGACGATGTTAATAATTCCATGAACATATAAATCACTAAGCCATTTTAATTCTTTTAATTAACATTATTCGATGATTAAATCCTTTGGAATTGACCAATAGCATTTCGCTTAACGGATGCGATTATTGGTCAATTCTAATGGATCAAATCATCGATTAGTTAATCGGAGTTGGTCGAAATGGCTC
>Ga0157363_1007458_pt1 | contig 10364 bp, 2 predicted proteins | sample AttsexASBM1_FD_111477 | JGI IMG/M metagenome (GOLD analysis project Ga0157363, IMG submission 111477) | Fungus gardens microbial communities from leaf cutter ant in Ribeirão Preto, State of São Paulo, Brazil - Atta sexdens ASBM1 | ecosystem: Host-associated > Fungi > Mycelium > Unclassified ...
CACACACACACACACACACACACACACACATATACACATACACATATTAAATTAAAATTCCGTAATTAATAAAATATCTCAAAGAAATTAAAAAATCATTTCTTTACAAATTTGCAAATATATTTTTTTACAGAATACTGTGTTTAAAAAATATATGTATATATATATATATATGTATATCTTTATTTTAATTATAAAATTAATATTTAATATGATTCATTTATAATCATTATAAATATAACAAATGCAATAATTCTCTTATAGAAATCTTGAGGATGTAACGATCCTATGCATCATGAAGTTAAAAGCAACACGATCTAAATTATGCAATTCGATATAAACGATCGTAAAACGAAGAAGGTTTATCTATTCGTTATCAAAAGACTACTCCGAAACAATCGTGTAGAATAAGCGCAACAGCTATATTACATTTCCTTAGTATCGAGTGTGTGCTATATCTTGGAGCAACCGTAGCTCCACATCACTAAAACGAAGCGCGTCCAAGTATCGCGACTGCTTGCGATTGGACGTGCATATAAACCGTCCAAGATATAAAACTACGTACGAATTTTTTTCTATAGATCGATCAGATCCTTTTTAATCCTATACTATGCACGATATTTTTTCAGAAAATATTATTTTCACGCTTGTATAAAATAAATAATCACAAAAATGATATGTATTATCTTTTAAATCCATCTGTCACTAATTACTTACGTCAATAATTACTTACGAATAAGAAGTCACAAAAAGTTACATATACAAAGATTACTTATATACATAATTTAATTTATTTTTACTTCTCTATATATTGCGATTTACAAAACGATACAAATGTGTTTTATTTGTTGCTTTTATATTTCTTCGATAAAAAAGCGGTAATGTATACGCATCAATAAATGACACATGATAGATAGCTTTATATAAAAGTATTTTACATAAAAATATTTGTATTGAGATTTGCAAAAATTCAAATTCGTAATTTTTTATTGTGACTTAAACAAAATGAAATAATTTTCATTATCGTCACATTGCGTGGTTCGATTCCATTGCGAAATGTTTCAATAACCTGATTTTGCACATTCATATCAGCCGTCTAATAATGGATACTCGTTATCCGTATTCTCGTTCTCCATCGCGGATTTGATCCCCACTTTGGCATCTTTACTTTCTAAACGCGAGACAGAATTATCTTTCGTCCGGTTAAAACCCATTGGTAGCGATCGCGCGTGTGGCGCGTAATAGCGCATACAAAAAGTTCAGTACAGTTGGCGAAAAACCACCCCTTTCGTAAGCAACCCCATGAATCCTCTTCGTCACAATACTCACGTCTTAGCAGATCGATCGTTCGAATCAGCGACGATCTCGCGTTCCCCTTCGTCTCGGTGAACAGAGAGACAGGTGGTTGGTTCTCGCGAGGGGTTGTTCTATCGACGCAGCAGAAGGTAGGAAACTCTACGTTGACAGCCGTGGCTAGCCTCGTTCTCGTAACGTTGGATGAATGAATTGTTTCGCGAATCGATTCGATCTTCGATCGAACCGAATTTTCGAGGTATTTCAATAGTGGCGTGTGTCAAAGATTGCGAATCACGTGCGAAGAACGTGTTCGCGAACGCGTTGCGGGACGAAAAATTCTGGAAAACGCGTCCGAACAGTTCGGGGGTTCGGAGACAACTGAACCTGCCTGACTGTCGGCGGACTTTGGAATCGGTGAGTGGTTCGCCGTTCGGTTCTTGGTTCGCCGATTCTCGGCTCCGCGGATTCGTATACACGCGAGTCGCGGCCGTCGTTTTCTCTCTGTACAGTATACATGCGGCGCACGGTGCACCTTCGTTTGCGCCTACCCTACCTCCCTTTTCTTCTCCTCCTCTTCCTCCACTTCTCCATCTCCTCAAAATCCTCTCTTTCTCTTTCTCGGTTTTGTCTCCTCTATATATTTCCTCTGTGTCACTCACCGTGTCGTGTCGCCGAATAGATAGCCCCATGAGACACGTATGCACGTGCGTGTAAATTTTGCATACGCATAAAAAATTGTGTGTACACCCATTGTGTTCTCCCATCACTTCTCCTTTGCTATTAGATATCAAAGGAGCAATGATAACCCAATCCTTAAGTTAAATATTATTTTGTTAATTTTTAACTTTCATGTCAAAATATAAAACAACCCATTTTTGTGTTTAATTTCAAAGTAAACACCGTCCAATTAACATATGCATTTGGTAAATAATAAGAAATTTGAATCAGATGTAATACATTTTCTTCAGATGTAATACATTTTCTTAAATTGTTTAACTTCATTGTTTCAATTAAATTAATGACATGTATTGAGTATAAGCAATACTCATTAGAAATGATTAGAAATAATTAAAAATAATTCAAATAGCATGTGCAATAGCAATGTTTAACATTATGGATTTAACAGTGTTTATATTTATTCATTTTTTAATCTTTTTTATGATTCCATTAAATTTTATTAATTCTTTCCCATTTCAGATTTTAACATAAAATTATCTCAGAAAAAAAATATATATATAAAAGCTAACCTATTTACACAATATATAAAATTTCTATTTATAAAAATTATTTTCAATGTTGTATAACTTTATAATTAATTATTTTTTTCGACTGCAGTTTTGGAATCATCGTTTTCCTTAGTTTAATTCCAATATTCGAAGTCTTTGTGGCCATTCAGTATATAAATAGTATAATATAAGTAATCGTATATAAATAAAAAGCACAGATGTGCATATCAATTGCATATTTTTCATATACAATTGTAATGTATGTTTTAGTGTTAAATGTACATGATACATTAAATACATAAAAAATCCATAATAATTCAGGCAATCGATAAGACGATTGATGTAACATAAATGTCTTATAGTTGCCTTCGGAAACTGCTTCATTATATGAAGCATCAGGCGGAAAATAATAAGTCATAAGATATAATTGAATATATGCTTACATCGGTCTGTTTGAATGTGAAGTTTAATGTCGTGAGAATTTTTAAAAAAAGGGAAAAATTTTTCCATTAATTCTGGTAATTAAACAATAAACGTCACACTTTCACGAACAGAAAAACGAAAGTTCTACACCGGTAAAATAACCGTGTTTCACGTGTCACTGGGTCACTGTGTTTTTCCAGCGATGGAAAACTTTTTCCTTAGCATATAGATTACTTTCAACAAAACGACCAGCCAGCAATAGACATTGCTCGGATGTTAACAATAAATAATTAAAATAATCAAGCCACGTTATTAGTGTTGAGCTATTTTTAGCAAATCACATACTTATATATCACATGTTGCGTGACTATAAACATAATAAAATATAATGAAAATGATATGATGTTTCAGCAATTAAAAATCACTCGAGACGATCTCGCAATAATATATTTAAAACAAATTCTAAGAAAATGGAACATATTTGAAAATATATTGTTGTTAAAAATATTCATACAAGTTCATACAATTTTCTCACAATGTACATGAAGTAAGGTATAATATTTAATAAATATTTAATAAATAAGTACTCCGAAGGTATAATAAATATTTAAATAAATATTTCACATAAATGTAATAGATTTTATGGCTAGGATCGAAATATCAAAAATTAAAATAAAATTGTGTGCGATTAATGACGATTCGATCATTAATCACGCAAAAGTACGACAATAGTAGACATTGTGACGAAAAGACATACCAGTTTCTCGAAAAGGTAACGACGGGTGCCCAATAAGGCAAGTTTCTACTGCTGATTCGAAAAAGGATTAAAGTTCACCGGATCTTTACACGACAACACAATTCGTTTTTTTAGTTAATCATATATTGCATATATATATATATATATATATATATATATATATGTCTGCGAAGAGAGATTTTCCCGTTATTGGCGATGCCGCAACGCGAATGCACTTCAGAAATTGCATTCGCCAATCGCGAGTTGCATCGTCTGTCGCGGCCGCGCAAATACTCGCAGAATCCTGGTCGAGACAGTACTTGAAGATTCGTTACTAGATGACGTCACGCAAAGACGATCTGAGGTATCATCAGGTAACTTTGATAGGCCGTCGTTCCCCCTACTTTTAGATTCGTCAAAGCAGATTACATTAAGATAGGACGAATGCGTGCATCAATTATCTTAACTACATATATATACAATATATTGTCAAAAATAATACGCTATGTGCGTGCGCGCGCGCGTGTGTGTGTGTGTGTGTGTGCGTGCGTGCGTGCGTATGTGTGTGTTATTATTGTATATACAAACGTGAAAAATGCTTGTACGATGTCATTAAAGAAACCATTATATATATGTAAATATTTGTGAAATAAATATTCTTTTTAATTATATTTTTTTTATACACAATGATCAATTTCAATAGTTTTAATAAATAGTTAATTGGTAATAAATTTTAATTAAAAAAAATTATTTATTGGTAATTATATCATACAATCTGACTTCGGATATGACATTAATGCGCATTTTAATAGGATATATTCGATAGTTGCTCGGTCACATATCATTATTTATTATTTTCTGGTAGTTTCGTAACGTTTCCCTAAGCATAGTGATCTGCTGTCAACCGTACGCGTTCATTATCGTTTGCTATAACGTAGTTATTATTCAATGACGTGGCTCCCATGTAAGAATCGAGCTTCTTTTATTTCGGTCAGACAAGAATTACACACGAAAGGTATTAATTTCGTTCTATTTTCAATTGTTACAAAAGTTATTTTTGATATAGCGATATCTAGCACGTGTCAAACGCACAGAATATGTCAGAAAGAAGGTGAAGCTGACTCTTAGTCGCACGTGAAACGTACGTGAAATGATCAAATGTCATCGGTTTTTTCCATGAAAAGTGCAAGGTGAAAGAATCACTTATTTTACATGCTGGCTTCGTACGCATACATCACTTCTCCTTGGTTGTTACCTTTCTTTGTCTTTTTCTAGTTGTTACCGTGCGGTATCGTATCAAGAATCGCTCTTTAAACGCTTGTAATTTTAATCGACCGAAAATAATCGTATGCATTTAACTTTATTGAGAAGTCTTTCAGTTTCTATTTCTAAAAATCTAGGATCTTGTAATGAAAAAACTTAGAACAAGAAAATAAAATTACTATAAAAATGTTTCACATTATAACATGCCATGTATATAATTTTTTAATTACATAAAATTGCTATAAATTCCAATTTTATAAGAATAAGTCTTACAATTAAAAGAATTACATATGAGCCCCTTAGTTGACAAGTGACATAAATCCAAAATTAGAAAAAACGTGTTTGTTATAGAAGTAGAAAGTATTAAGAATATTTGTTTTATCTGCCAATTTAATTTACTTTTATTTTATTTTTATATTTATAAAAAATAAAAATCAATTTTAATCATAAGTAAAGTGACCATAAAAAAAGCTGGAATAGTGAATTAAGTTCAGCTTTTTTTACGGTCACTTTATTTATGATGTAAAATTGATTTTTATTTTTTATGAATATAAAAAAAATAAAAGTAAATTAAATTGATAAAACAAACATTCTCTACTTTCTATTGCTATAACAAATTTTTCCTAATTTTGGACTTATGTCACTTGTCAATTAAGGAATATAATACTGAAATGACACAATCGAATAATATACATTATATAATAATACACATCTTTTTATGGGTTATTCTACTCATTTAGTCGATTAGTTCCGGAATTCAAAGTGTTAATTACAAATGGCAGTTATATATCCTTTATGTTATCGCAATTGACGACTTTCACTGAATGAAGTTGAAACGGAATAAGATATTTGCGATTCTATTTATCGCACGATCGAACAAACAATACTTTCTCCACGACGTTTTTCAAACCAACCGCCAAAAAAATATACATTTTTGGCTAATGTTTAGCTATCTATGCTCATCGGCTGCACTAATTTAATTTTTTATGTTGTTATTATCGCTGTGCAAGTTAGCATTGTGAATAACAGCCAGAATGTGTCGTGTTACGTCAATGTCACAGCGCAAACAATCATAAAAAAATATTATTGTCGCCAGGTAAAATTTCGCTGTTTAAATAAACTACTGTTTGAGAATTACTCTGAATTTATCAGCAGTCAGTTATAAGTCAATCCGAAGGAAGGACAAGGGTTTAGTGGCAATGAGTGAAATGATATTCAAGAAATTTCGCATAAATAACACCATAATATTCTCCTGCTAGCTGAATCACGCATTGTGTGGTCGAGTGTACAACCAAATACGTATTTGTAGCTTAGTAATCGACTGTCCTTCGAAATGCAATTTTTAATCGGAATTTAATAATCCGAGGTCCGTACCGAAGATAGGATTGTAAAGATGGACACCTGAATATCCTTGACAAATTTTTGGCAAGCTCGTTCATCATTCGCATATTGTTCTATGCGTCCGGTGCATTACCCGCGATTATCGATCACTACACAACTGCGTTGTACAACTGGATGAGTCAGTTTCTCTTGCTAGTATCGAGTTAATAACAAGTAATTTGCTTTTATTATTATTCAAATAATATTATTACTCAAACTGTTTTCTCATGAAAATATCTCGGATTTTGAGTTGTTCAAAAATTAGTTCTTAATAATAAAATTAAAATATTTATATATAAATTTGTAAATTCATATATAAATTATTAAAGTTTACAGTGTAATTGAAAATGTTTTAAATTTTTGTGATAAAGTATTTATTTTTCGCAATTTTGTACATTAATAAGTTTTAAAGTCAAGCGATTTACTATAAATTAATCATAAGTATAAAAAATATAAAAATTCATAAGTACATATAAGTTCATTCAAATTGCAATGCATTTTTCATCAATTATCGTTTTCATATATTTATAATTATAGAAAATAAATGTCTATAAAAGCAATCAATATTCAAAATTATCGTAAAACGGAAGAATCGAAGTGTTCATATTCACGAATGTATCGTAAGTGATATCTCAATGATAAATCGTCTCTCGTTGCACATTCGATTTCACCATAACGATGAATTTGCCATTTGACGAGGTAATAAGACACTCCATTTAGTGAGTTATCGAACAATAGCTGCGTGCCAACAATGAGAGACAACGAAAGTTATGCTCTACGCTCTCAATACGGCTGCAACCACGTGAAAGAGTCGTGCAAAATGGTTGTCGCTTCGTTATACTTGTCCGATTTGCGAGAATAAGTTTCATAACAGAAATATGCAAATTATTTCAAGTGAAGTCTTGTCTGTAGTCATTTTAAAAAGCAAGTGTTTTTAAAATATCCCATTTCTTATATATATATATATATATATATATATATATATATATATGTATATATGAATTACAATTAACCAGCAAATAAGCGTTGTTTATTAATTAATTCTTATTCAAAATATTTATTCAAAATTCTTAATCAAAATATTAAAAAAAAAATTAAATTTCAGTGTTCTAAACAACTGACTTTCGTGCATAAATATGTAGTTTATCACTGAGAACTTTAAATGTAAAAGAAAAAAATTGATAGATCATCCAATCAAATCATATATCAACAGCAGAAGATAAATTATTTTTCTTTTCAATAGACATTTAAATTAAAGAACGTAATCGAGTGCGTTTAAGGAGTAAATACTTCACGTGTGTCATTTAGACGCAACGTCCATGATATATATGAATATGAAAAATGTTATACCAAAACGCAATCATTAAAACCTCATCTACAATAATCGCACGGGCTGTGTCGCATATCGTATGAAATTGGGCACGTTTAGCGGATTCATCAGTTGAGTGAATATTCGCTGCTACTGATGTATTCTTCTAAGTTCAAAAGTCTGATTGAATGATCTAGAAGAACACATCAATAACAGCGAACACTTACTCAATTATTGAATCCGCTGAATGCAGTCAATGTCGCAGGAATACTGTTTCTATGCCTGTTCTACAATAAGGTCGTAAACCGTAAGAAATTGATCAATCACAATTAAGTATGAGAAAAATAATCGACTGATTGATTAATTTCTTATAGTACCGTTCTTACCGCTTATAACTCTATTATAAAACAATCCTGATCATATGATTGTTACAGTCGTAAGAGTTCTTGTCATATGAAGTTGAAGTTGGCTGAATTCTGTATATGACAAGGGCTCTTGCGATTACGATAATCATACGACTAGAAACAATATTCCTGCGACATTGGCTACTCGTGCGACTATTGTAGATGAGGTTTTAAACTCAAGAAAACATATGGTCCAATTGTAAATGTGAACGCACTCATATTCCGTGGTCTGTTTAGCTAACTAATTTCATTTCTTCAAAACGTGAAATGTCTGTTTCTTTACAGTGCCTTGCACAGCAAATATAGAAATTTAAAAAATCCATATTTAATTTCAGCATAAAACCTTGATCTTATCAATCGTCATCGATAAGAAAATGTGATATAAAGTCCAAGACAATAATAGCAGCAAAAATCAACAGTCTTCTTGATGCATCTGCTCATATATTCAAGCAGATTACAAAAATCCAAGCATATCATTTCAAGATAAAACAATGTTCTACTTTTATGTTACAGTTTTATGTTGAAAACGTATTTGATAAATTGCGTGCTATTACACGGCTACCTATTCAATTCCCTGAGTGTGTGTGAGCAACCGTCTAATCGTTTCATATGAACACAATAAATGAAACTATAAATGACTTTTCTAATAGGATTGATAATTATTACATGAGAGATCGTCGCGTGTCGTGCGATAAAACCGAATAGTGTTCAATTGTCGTTATCTTAAGTGTAGACATTATTGATCTAAGAAAACTATAGCGACTCTTCATATGTTGCAAAAATTGTATTCAAATCGGAATTGTTATCGCGATAAAGTAATTACGATTGTAAGCATCTATCAAGTAGTTAAAATAAAAAATTTGAAATTATCTTTCAATAGATCGTTAATTTTCTATATATATAATATTCTATCTATATCTATACCTTGTTAAAAATTGTTTAACTTTTGAGCTGTAATATGAATGTCAATGTGAAAATTACTTAGAATATCTATATTTAAAAAAATTTTTAATTCTTATTTAACAACAAAATATTTAACAATTTATTATTATTCCCAGTAAGCAAGAAACATTTTGGAACATTTCAACAACGTTGTAACATTGCTACAATGTTGCTGAAATATTCCAAAATATTTCTTGCTTATTGGGAATGATAATAAATTGTTGTTAAATATTTTGATATAAAACATATTAGATATAGAAAATATAAGGAGATTAACACAAAAGCAAGTATAATAATTCTAAGTATGCATAGAAGCTGTTAAATCCATTAAATTGTTAGAATTTTCAAACACATTTTATATATTTTCTATAACGTGATCACTTCCGATACGAATTAATTTGTTTCAGTATATAATCCGGTTAAAGATCTTTTATTGTAAAATGTATGACGCAAATTCTATATGACTGATGAGAATTGCTATACTTATTTCAACTAATGAATATAAATTTCATGTTCATGTTTTTTGAGCACTTTTCATCAAATTTCTAATTTGATTAATTCACAAGGAACTCAGTCAATGGAAATGTATATTAAAATCAGAAATAATAACACATCCTGTAAATCTTATCTTCTATATTATCTAGTAGTAAAGTTGACTAATGTTAGTTATATCAATCAATTCTCAAAAATATTTACATCTAAGATTTTTCTTTAAAAAATTATGTTTACGTGCATGAGATGTATATTAAAAATTAAACTAGTTATAAAAAATAATACATAATACTTACTAATAATACGATTAAAAACTCAGACGTTTAAAATGTCATTATTTTGATATTCGACAAGTATTTTTGTAATATAAAGTGTTAATTTCAACGTAATGTCACGCTGCATATTATTTCGATGGCACATGCGGACCAGATTACGTGATACATGATAATGTAATCAAATATGTCGAAAACCAATTGAAAAATGTTATAATTACATTTAAATAGACATGATGAAAATGAATACTCTGTTCAATTAATGAGAGAGTACATATCAAAATTCAAATTAGATTAGAAAGGGATGTATTATATTGTATTCTAAAATTGTGTTTTCTGATTTAGAGAACTGGTTTAAATGAGTGTATTAATAAACTATTATTCTTTAGCTAGAAAAGATCTCTGGCAGAAATAACAAAATCAAATTTGTACCTACTGTTTGACGAGCAATAAGAAATAAATAAAATAACTTACATTTAAAACTTTCTACGATAGTCGATAGTAATATAATAATACAAAATTTTAAGAAAAAGTCTGTTATATTTAAATAATATATAAATATCAATTAAAGTATAATTCAAGAATAAAAATGCTTTTCCTTAATTTTAACAAATAAATAAC
>Ga0157363_1007459_pt1 | contig 10363 bp, 4 predicted proteins | sample AttsexASBM1_FD_111477 | JGI IMG/M metagenome (GOLD analysis project Ga0157363, IMG submission 111477) | Fungus gardens microbial communities from leaf cutter ant in Ribeirão Preto, State of São Paulo, Brazil - Atta sexdens ASBM1 | ecosystem: Host-associated > Fungi > Mycelium > Unclassified ...
TAATATATATAATTATTTTTATTTTATTGTGTGATATAGTTACAAATATCAAAGATTTTTCTATTCTCCATCAAGGATAATTGTTCTAGTATCACGATTCCAAAAAAAAGATGATTCTGTGAAGCATAGTATCTAATAAATACATTCGAGAGATTCGCGTTTCTGCTGTTCAACGTCTCCTTGAAGAAAGAAACTGATTCCGTCGCAAGTCGAAGCTAAAGCCGATCGCACGCTCAACGTTTTTTATTTCTTCTTTCTCTTAAGTGATACAGAATCCAGTATTTTTCGCGTGCGGGGGGGTCTTTCGTGATGCTCGAAGGTGGAAAATAATCCGGCACGAGACTGCCGTCAGTAGTGAGGGAAGAGGAGGACTGATAGAAGAAAAGAGGAAACCAACGTGAAATCTTTCAAGCACCTTGTGCGTCTTTTTTCCATCTCTTCGTTCTTATCCTGTCTTTTTCTCTCTGTATCGCGCAGCCTTTCTTCGATTTTCATTGTTTCTCTCACTCTCTTTTATCCTCCATCTCTCAGCAACTGCAACCCTCGTCTAAAGCGTCCCAGATTTTAGCTCTAAGTGGAAAGACGCCCATTCGAGGTTTTACGTTGGTCGAGACATCAAGTGACTTTTGTCCTTTTATATCTGCGATATGCACTTTTACATAATGGCGTCGATTAGATACGACTGCATTTCATCATTTGTCAAATTGTAGATTATTATTGATGTACGCAATGCGATCACATGGATGTAATAGACTGAGCATTCACTAATTTTAACTTGTGTGTTTCGTCAGCAAAAAGAAAAACATATTAGCATTTCTTTTTAATACAATTCTTTAGAGAGAGCGTTATCAGGTTTATCACAAAATTGAAAATGAGAGAAATCAAAGAAATTAATAATGGTGAGAGAAATTAGGGAAAAGTCAAAGAATTTTGCAAAATTTCTCTAAAGTAAAAATTTTTGATAAAGTAAAAATTTTTTAAAGAAATTTAATATGCGTACATCATACTTACATGTGTTATAATTTACCAATTTAACAATTAAACGTCAACAATGCTAACAATATTAATAATGATTTACTTATTATGTTAAATTGTTCTCTTAATAAAATATTTAAACGGTTTCCAAGTCAGAATAAAAATATAAAAAAATTTCAAAATATTGAAAGTATCAAGGAAAATCAGAGAGATCCGGAAATCAGAGGAAAATGTTATGGAATTTTAGAATGAGAAATTGTAACAATTGTGTCCTGGATTAGGTGTAGTAAAAAGAAATCCATTATTTTTCCATTCAATTTCATGCAAAAATAATGGATTTCTTTTTACTACACCTAATACTTCTATTGCGCTCTTTCTAAACTAAGAGTGACATCTTCATAGGAATGCGCAGTCTGTTCTTATTAATGCTTATGGATGTGAAAGTGATTTGACATGATCACTAGCCAATTCTATTTGAAATCCATAACGGACAATTATGTGTAGGTATCTATATTAATCTGGTTATCGAATAGATTAAGGTATTAGGAGGATGAATGATTGGTTAGGAAATTGGTTATCAGGTTATCGAAGAATTATTATGAGATGAAGGATATCAGATAATTAAGCTTTAAATACTCGCGCGTATAATAAAAGAATATTTTCACGCGTAATGAAAAAACGCAATTACTTAATATACTTAATTTAATATGTTAAATTTATATTACATATTGCATTTTTAATTTTATTTTCCTATGAAATATTTTTATGCTGACTGTAAATCTTTCTACGCAATAATTTTGCCCACGATCAATTTTAAACGCGATCTCTACGATTTATGCAGAGAAGTTAAACCATGGTCGAGAGAGAACTTTATAGATTTTAGTAATTATGATCGTAGGGCTTGCTGGACCTCGAATATAAACTACGTCAGCTTCAGTCCTCACTGCCGTTAGTAATGCGGAAGAGACCTAATTGTAGAGATTCAGTTCGGAATTTATGATAATGGATAGATGGTCTTCATAGATCTCTTTGTTTCCACTCGAAGCTGTGCGATAGTTTAAAATTTCGACGATAATTACAGACGGAAGAGAATACACGAATAAAATAATTCCTGTACAATCCATTCTTAGATTTTAATAAATTTCATCAGAATTATATATATATTATATTAAAATGAAATTCATTATCTGTCGCATATCGGCTTGAATCGGCATATCGCCAGATAATGCGATAAAAATTTGCCTCCATTCAACGACATTCTCCATCATCGTGCTCGGGAAAAGAGCTAAGGATATATTCCTGCGACACATCAAGAGACAAACTGCCGTCTTGTAAGTTATGAAAATGAAATTTCCAGACCGAATGCGACCGCCCGCCTGCAGAGTCGGCTCTCGTGAAAGTGATTTTGAAGTCCCTCTCGCTCGCAGAAATCTGCTCGAGCAGATGGCAGGAACATTTTTCGTTATCTACTCATATTCCCCTGTCTCCTACGTATTCTTCTGCTCCCTCTTGGCTTTTCTCTTTCTCTTTTTTTCCTTTCACTCGCAGTCTTCTCACTTTCAGTCGTACGCGTAGGCGCGACAACATCGAGAAAGATTTCGCTCACGTTCTCATGAATCGCGAGGTCATCGCTCGAATATCGAATGTCAAATATACATTTGAGATGAAAAGACAAGTATTTGAATGCACTTTTCAGCTGATGGAACTGATTCGGTAGATAAACGATTCGGGGGAAAAATTTGAACAACAAGTATTAAGTTTTTTGCTAAGTATAAATGCAAATTAGCAGAATGTTAAAAAAATAAAAATATAATCGTCGATAATTTTATTTCTACAAGTTTTCTACTTAAAAAATTGTTGCACTATTAAAGCCTTTTTCATTACCTGGTTAACTTGTGCTTAGGCTTAACCTGATGTTTTATTCAATGAACTTCATCTGTGATGATATCGTGGATGAAGTTCATTGGATGAAACATCAAGTTAAACTTCACAAATTAACCAGATGAAAAAGATACATATTAATTTTAAAAACATATTGAGAGCGTTATAAATATAAAACGCTTCCCTAGCATATATCGGTATTCGTTAATTTCGTTCAGCAGAAAAAACAACCAGCTTTGAGATTGTTATAAGATTCTTTAATTCTAGAATGCTATTGATAAATTTTACAAGTGAACGAGGTCATTGAGCATTAAGCTATGCTTTCAGTGATCTTTAGGAGATCCAATCTGCCATGTTAAATCCTTAAGTTCACGATACTAGAAATCAGTTTGAGATTTCGGACGGAGAAAGAATTGACTAATCGCATTGGTCATGTGACTGAATTGTTCAAATGTAATATGTTAATTCTTTTTCTGTCCGAGATCTCGGAATGATCTCTAGCATAAACTTTAAAACTAGGACAAGCACACTTCGAGAAAAAAAAATCAGTAACTATAAATTTGTAGTTGAAGTTAGCACGTCAACTATATATTATTATAAGTTCTAATAAGAACACTAAATAAATATGAATTAATAAAATAACCAACTACAAATGATTAATGTTACTGTTATGTTATTTTCTTCATTTAATTTATTTATTGTATTTATTAAAACTTTATAATATTGTAGTTATAAATTTTTATATGTATAGAGAATTTCAAGGAATTTCAAGGTTATTGAATTTTCATACTAAGAATTAAAAATCTGTCGAGATGCATCTCTTATTTACTTTTTATCTTTGAAGTTTGCTGCGTCATTTATTGTATGCTGTGATTTTTCTTCTTAGGAAAAATTGAAATCCGCTGCGTCTCTCTAGTGACTGCGTAACTGCTCGTAACTGAGCGACTTAAGGTGATAAGATTTTGAATGTATTTCTTAAAGTTACTTCAACAATGCTTAATTAGCCACTATGACTAGTGCTATATTTTAAAAAAATGTTTTTCTAAACTAAAAAGATATAATTGTTCATTTTTATGAGGTCTAAATAACTATTTAATGTGTTGAGATGCTATTTCATTATCAAATTAATGGTATACAAATATTGTTGTAATTATATTTTTAGAGTGTCGAGTACTATAATAGTTACTAAATTAGTAACTATTTAAACGGCGGTGGCAAATATATTATATATCTCCGTGGTTTGCCTTCCGAGAAGTGGCGATCATTAAATTTTTGGTTTCAGGATGAATTTGAACCTTGAATCTTTGTCAGAAAGCAACGCCACATATTATATTAATTAAAAGTACCTATTTCCTTGTATGTGAAACTTATGTATCGATAGCAATACTATATCACTCATAAATATTCTGATATGATTGATTCTTGTCCTTAGTTTCTCTGAATCTAAATAACCAATTGTATTAAAGATTCTTATAACAATTGCAAAACTTTTTCTACTGAATGCAACTATCATAAACGTTAGAGAGGGATGGGATCGCTGTCTGAACTTTCGAATGAGCGGACAAGATATATTTGTTCAAAGCATCTGTCCCAGATTTGTTTCGGATTAGTATGCAGCCGCATGCAAGACGTGCATCGCTTTTGGAAGGAATGTTATCGACAGTGCCGCATATTATTGCCGTATAGATATGCATGAGAGGAAGGAGAATCGATATTACATGCGCGGTGTGAAAGGAGCTTCAGACTTGCACACCTGTTAGCACAGCGAGTTCCAGATGCGCGGAATATCAATTAGTGGGTTAAGGATGATCTTGAGTTATGAATATTTTAGAGGATGCTTCTGCCTCGCGTTCTCTCTGTCTCTCTCTTTCGTGCAAAACGAGAGTGACGTCTCTCTAACGTAAACCTACGAGTACTTCGTATAAATTTACGAATAGACCTGTATGCTGTCGCATTGCATCTAAATTCAGAGTGTCCCGCTTTTCTCCCAATAAAAAAATGTGCCGATTCGTCGATGTAATACATTCCGCCTGCGCCAAGACGTTCAGCATTGCCAGCGCGCTCGCAGCAAGACTGCAAATCGATGAGAAACATTTTTCGACGAAGATTTATGCATTCGCGATAAGAAAATCGCACGAATAACGTGTATCAAGAACAACGATTAATGTTCGCGCAGCATACATTATCGATAAAAGCTGTAAACTTTGAAATATATTATTACGCGCGTTACATTTATAAATTTCGCGCGAATTGCGGAAAGATGAGAAAAAAAAGGACAGAAATCTCAGTGGAGAGCAACGCGGGCAAAAATCGCGTTGTTTACGTCTCAACGCGGAAATTCCACCGTCTTTCGAGATTCTCTCTCGAGTTCTTTCAGAAAATCTTGGCAGGAAAAGGGCCACAAGAATCTCAGCCGCGAAAAGTCGGCCAGGCGTGTCTCGCGGAGGCTCTTCCACTATTTTTTTTTCTTTTTTTTTACTCTCGCTTTGCAACCGGCTGTGGCTAAAAAGGATACGACTCGCCTCGACTCACGACGGCAACGAAAAATAGGAGCATCGCTCCCGCGGGAGTCGTGCATCTGTTTCCCACTTTGCATAATATTTCCCTGTGGGCCACCGATTTTCCCCGCTTTCCGTCCGTCCGTCTTTGCTTGCTCCTTTCATGTTACGGAAATTCTCTCAATGTGGCGGTCAGTTGCCTCATTGATCGTCAATGGTGCAATTCTGCATTCTTCAGCAAGAATGATGTCCTGCGTTGTTTTGGTATCGAAGAGAATTTTTAGTAATTTTGGCAAAACTAATAGAATGTTTGATAGCTGAATGTTTAATTATACTGTATAACATTGTTAATTTACTTGATTTATATAACAATCTCTATCTTTTATATAACGATTAAATTCATTTAATGTTTCATAAAAATATAGTATTTATCAAGCGTTATATTCCTCATTTGCTATAATGACACGAAAACGAAGTTTTTCAGAAAATGAATTTGATGTTTTAAATCATTAAAATGTTGGATTTATTGATCATAAAATGCAACTTTACTGTAATAATTGATTATAGAGAAATAAAAGTATATTCTTTCTTTTTCTTTTTTTATGTTCTTATATTTTTTCAAAAAATACTAATTAGTTAGCAAATGAGCGACGTAAAATAAAAAAATTCACTAGCGATTTGTTTAAAATGTATAAGTAATGTAATATTACTGAAGGTCGTGTATATGTTGGCTCAAGGTGTGAATAAATCCAAGCATGTAAAAAGTGGCTTTAATATGTGTAATTAGTTTTCCGTGTAAAAATAAATTTAATTTAAAGCGAAACCAACGCTAGATAGTGAATTCTTAAATTTATCGTATAAGATAACGCAATAATTGTCTGCGGAATTATTTTCTCTTATTCTTCTCTTATTCCATTATTCTTAAATATTATATTATTTTTAAATTAATTTTAAATCGAGAGTCTGAACTTATTTTATTATTGGAAAATAACTTTCGTGTATACTATACTGTACATAAATGAATAATATTTAATGTACAGTAGTGTAATTTTTACATATATAACTAAATTACACGCATATTTTAAAGTCACTTTTTACGCACTTGAATTTGAAGTGTTATATGTGATCATAAATTACAAAATGGAAAACCAAATAAAAGGAAGAATCCTGTTTTCAGAATCTTGATTCTGATTTTGATGTTTAATAATATTTATGTCTATTATAGATTTACGTTTTGTCAGTTCTATAAACTGTGTCGATTCTTTTTATTGAACTTGAAACGCAAACATAAATTAAAATATAATTGGAAATAACACAATTTACTTTATTACATTATTATTACAAATTACATTATTAAACATCAAGATCGAAAATAAGAGATCCTTTCTCTTATTTGATTTCTATTCGATCTAATTATTTCCACTTATAATTAAAAACATTTATCTAATTGTGCAGAGAGATTATTTTATCATCGAAATTCAATGATAAAAATGATTTTTTAATTGCAACATTTCTTCCACTACGGAATTTCCAAATGAGAGATTGGATTTTGCGCATGCAGACTTCAGGGAATTTAATGGGGATTCTACCAGTGTACAAGCGAGGGTCATAAATGTCGGTCGATTTATTGTTGCTTCGAGATTAGATTCGCCGGATGAGCTTTATCGTTATTGTTTTACGACTTTTCTACGGTGTCGCAGTCTGTCGCGCGTACTCGAATCGTACGACTGTGTAAAATGATTTATGCACCGCGTACGAATTTGCGCGCCGTTGCAAAATATATGCGAGCTTTATTTATATATTTCGCGACACGCTAGTAACAACATTTATTAGAGTTACATCACGCAAACATGATGGCGACACCTGTTTTCCCTTGTTTGTTATGACGAGCGTCGGAAGAAAAAAGTTTTAATTGTCAAATACGCGCGCGAATCGATATTCGTCAATTTTGACGCGAGAGGATATTTATTATATGAATATTAACGCCCGTGTATAATAATATGAAATCTGTTGAAAATCCCGTATGTAAATTTTGAATCTATAGTACTTGTAATTAAAAATCATTATAATCCTCATGGAATTGCCGATGCCGTTCCGTAACAGAATAACAGAATTATACAAAGTGTTTCACAAATCACCATGCAATACTCTCTCACGACATATTCTAGAGATAAAATAGAGTAAAAAACTTAATATGAAAATGTCGAAGCTATAATAGTTTTTTAATTATTAGATAAGCATTGAAAGATAGTTTATAATTAAAAAACTATTATAACCTCGATATTTTCGTAATAGAATTTTTGTTTTAGAATGTTCCAAGGAATCTAGAAATGATAATATATAGACTGTAAGTAGAATAATTTTGTACTTATAAGCATTTAAAATTAGCTTATAATTTAAAAAATTATTGTAGTCTCGACATTTTCATATTAGGATTTTTACTCTACTATCTAGAATACACTATTATACAGTGGTTATGAGACACTCTGTGTATAAATTATTTGTGATTTAGTTAAGAAAAGAAAAATCATAAAAGCATCATATATGGATCAAGTTACATCGAGAATTTACTTTTTATTCATTCTACTGAGAATCGCGTGAGAAATGAAAAATGTCCCACCATATCCAGACCGCAGCGCAAACCTTTCGCTCTCTGTTCATATTTTCCACGTCGTGTATAGCACGGTGTAAAGAATCTTTCGACGACAAATTCGGCCGATGGGTGAAATAGTATTCAGCGGCGCACGAAGCGACGGACGCGGCGCGGATTAAAACGAGATGTTCGTTCGACGTAAAAAGTCGACACGACGGACGGCGGGGGTCAGGATTAGCGATTTAGTGAGATGAATCGCTGAAAACGCAAATAAAATTTCGCTAGAGACACGACAATACGAAATCCGCTCTATGTGTCAGCGAGGAAAAGAAATATCTGACAACAAAGGTATTTACCAGCTGATCCGCCGCGTGTATGGGATCGGCTCGTTGCAGTGTGTAAAAGTTTCCCTCTAAATCTGCAAGATATGGATCATGATACACAAAAAACTGCAAGCGAAACCAATCGCAGAAAAGACCATAAGATTATAACGTAAAAAGTAGCATCTATACATAAATCCAATATATTGATTTCCTTACTGCTTACGTCTTATTGCTGAAATATTTTTGTGTATCATAATCATCCCTATATGCCTGACGCAGGGATTTATATATAATCTTACCCTCGAAATGATATTGAAAATCTTTTGTGCACGTGGACTTGATCATTTGCAATATTGCTTATTTGAAATAACAATTGCTTTAACACCGACATATATCATTTACGTATATAAGATGTTTCAGGGCAAAAAAGTCAATATTCTGAGAAGTGATGGTATCAGTAATTTTAAACAAACATATTCATATGAATGTATATCCTTTTTTCAAATGATTTCTGAGATTTCCGATCAAAAATATTCATAAACTCGTGTGCTATTCCGAACGCTTTCTGAGATTAAATGTGCTGTTGCAAAATTACTATTAAAAAAGAAATACGTAATTTTTTTAATAATTCATTGTTCAAGACACATTTTTTAAAGTTTATAATAAATTTTCAAATAGTCCGCTGTTTAAACTACTTTGGAAACCGTATAGAATAGCATCATTCATTATTATCTCTATAGACTTTTCCTTCTGGGATATTCTGTATACACAGTTTGTCTAAAAAATAACAGAACTTTTTTAAAATTAAAGATATTACAAATTCTGTTGAAAAGATTATTTAATTTTATTTAAAATGATTTCTTCACAAGCAACATCGATTTGCACGCTCAACCAGCACAACCAAGTCGTAAAATGATTTTCAGAAATTTTTTTTTGAAATGCTATTGAGATTGAATGCTTGTCACGAATTGCATCGTTTGACTGCTAGAAATGCTAGTGTGGCGACAGCCTTTCATCAATACTTTGTAATCTTGGAAAATAAGAAATAATAACAATGTTCCTACAATTATTAATCTTGAACAATCTAACCAATTGTTATTATTAATGCCTTCCTGACTAATCTAAAAAACGTTTAAACTTTTCGTAAATTTGTGTACGCGAAAATAATTAATCATTCCATATACAGTTTTTATCAATTGGAGCGTTTTGATAGTTATATTAAAATTTTAAATTTAAAGCAGTATTAGTTCTGTGTTTGAAACTCTTTTTTTAACCGCTCTATATAAAACGTACTATTACTTAAATATCATCATAACTCAGCATATATTTACCTAAATATTATGAAATTTTAACAGCATGTAAATTATAAATGTATCTTTTGAATATAAAAAAATAATTACACAGTGCTGTAATTCTTTTTATTTTAAAAGAGTTTCGTTATTTTTTAGACTGTGTAGGTAAAAAAATGCTCTTATAGAAATCTAATATTGATCAACTTAATATTGGCCAATTTAATACTGAAAGACAGTAATTAATTACTTATTTGGAATATTAAGAATAACATCTTAAATAATAACAATATTTTTAATTAAAATAAATAATTAATTACTGTCTTTCAATATTAAATTGACCAATTCTATTTCTAATTTTGATTTCTAAGGTACTTATATTGAAGATATCTCACATTTAAAAAAAAAGGTTAAGAAAAGAATGAATCCATTATTTTTTTCAATTTTATTTTTTGTTCGTAAGAATTCATGTTTCTCTCCCTTATTCTTGTCTATATATATATGGATATCTAATACTTCTCCTACATTTATTGAATTCGATATCTTTAAAACACGGAATGTTCTCCCGTGGAGACGTAACATATCAGACTGATATCAAACTGATTCAGACTGTATTGGAAAATTCACAGGAAACTTGGTTGATTAACCAAGCTTATTCGATGGATATTATCTCATTTTCAAAAACTTATTCTTAATTTGTAATATATTAATAAAACTAGGAATTGTATAAACCGCCAGTTAATGCATGGTTTCTCTGATTCTCGCATAGTCCGTGTAGTTTTATCAGATTCGCGGTAGCTCGCA
>Ga0157363_1007460_pt1 | contig 10363 bp, 8 predicted proteins | sample AttsexASBM1_FD_111477 | JGI IMG/M metagenome (GOLD analysis project Ga0157363, IMG submission 111477) | Fungus gardens microbial communities from leaf cutter ant in Ribeirão Preto, State of São Paulo, Brazil - Atta sexdens ASBM1 | ecosystem: Host-associated > Fungi > Mycelium > Unclassified ...
CTGTGCAGCATTCTTGCCTTTATCGTAGTGATACTGCAAAATGTAGCGAATTTTTTCCTTATTTATTTCCATTTTCAAAATAAAATAACTTTTGATCCACTTTACCGATTTCAATCTTTTTCGGCTCAAAACAAAGGTTAAAATGTCACTTTTTAAATGCACGTCTAGTGTTGCCGATGCGATTAGTAATTGCCGACTGCTGAGCATTTAATGCCATCTAGCGGGAAAAATGCCACGTATTTTTTCTCATATCCAATATATAATTTTTTATCCTTCAATTATAATGCGTGTCCATACAACCAGTAAAAAACGAGGAGGGGGAAGTGAACTCCTTACGTGCGGAGGAGTAGTGCGGCGAAACCGTTCGTACATTTAAGCTGCAGCTGTCCCGCTACAACCGACCAACGACAGCTTCACCGAAATATCTTATTCGCCTGTTTCCGATCACTCATAATCATTAGACCTCACCTTTTCCCCCATCATCGATCCCGTAATTCAGGAAATCTTATTCTCTCCCCCCATTGAAAAACGATTCTCTCCCCCTCCTCCTCTCGAACAAGAACTTTTTCTCCCTTCTCTCCTAGACCATCTCTCCACTCCTTGTCAGGGTAATCTCATGCCGATCGACTGGGATCGGCTTTTTAGATTATATTCGTCCCCCTCGAACAAAGGGGATAGTTATAGTCTACATCTTTGAGAACCCCATCCCTTACACTGTTCTCTACAAACACTTTATCCTGATGTGCTCCTGCACCACCTTCCTCGCCTTCAATACCCAATAATCTATTTCCTCTTCTCATGTACAAACACACGCACACACACATACTCACACACACTTACTTCCATAGCTTATATTAGACAAATAGTTTGTCACACCAATAATGTTAAGATCTTTTTCTTTATTATACAAATATATGTACAATTATTCATCATAAATTAAACTTTTTTTTTTATAATAAATATAGATCGTTATATTATGAATGAAAATTCCCCGTTTCCGTTTATTTAAATCACCATCCGCGTCCCTTTCCCTCTAAACACCTGAGATCGCACAAGGTCCCAGGTCAAAAAGATTAAGTTCCTTGATCCAAAAAGTAGAACCAACGTACTGTCCATCGAAACAAATGTAGCGCCCCTTCGGGACGTTGACCCATATTCCGAAAAGATGCGTATGACTCACAGGTGTTTCGCCTCCGCGCGTATACCTGAGATTGAATCTAGTCATCCTTCCATATCCTCTCCATTCTCCCTCATTGTCTCCTCGTCTAAACTTCCAAGGGCTGGACGTAACAGACCAAATGAATTTTTGGGGGCTCAGCCGGGATACAAGTGCGATTTTAGGAAACGGGAATGAATATGAGAAATTCTGGTGATAAATCTGAAGTAGAAAGCCTTTATAAAACTGCTAGAAAATCTGAATAACTTAAAGTCAAGAACACATTACACATCTCTACTCCCCTCAAATCCTCCGAATCTAAATCTGAAATGGCGGAATTCTCTTTGAATGAATCAGAAATTTCAGATAATTCTAAAATTCTCTTGTGCTTGACGGTTCCGCCGACTCAAAGGACATAACCACTCAACCCGCATGCAAATTCGGTGGTATTACGTTTGAGAATAAACATAAAACAATCGTGGCTGTCCCTAAATCGAGGGGATCTAACGAAACAATGATGCATCAAAATTTATTCACTACCTTAAAATATGCTGTCGAAGCCGTACGTTTTTTCGACGGCAAAAACATCCTTTTAAACTACTTTATTGAGGGATGCGAGGAAGCAAAATTCATGTTACCGGATGAAGCTAAATCGCAATTCACAAAAATTATAAGAACGAGAATTGTGGGTGAAGCGCATCGCACTATACAAGATCTATATTTTAACAGTGTGGCACAATTAACCAAATATTTAAAATAAGTTTATGGCGCCTCAAAAAATATATATCAGCTGCAAGGCGAGTTGGGCCGTATTTATCAACAGAATGAGGACGTAATCATATACGCGAATCGGGTAAAGATTTTAGGAAATCAAATAATGAAAGCCTATAAAATTTCGAGAATATTCTTTTCGATCAAAGTATAAATCGAGTAAAGCGCTGAATACGAATAAATTACGGGAATAAATTACTTGTCAGATTTGTTATAGAGAAGGACATTTAGCTTCAAACTGTAGAAAATTAACTAATTTTGGAACAGAGATTTTAATATGTCAAATCTGCAAGAAACGTGGACACAGCGCTGACAAATGTTCACTTTGCGATCCTCAAGCACGACAATCCGTTAACTTTTTACAGGGAAATAATATTATTTGTCAAATAGATCTAGATTCTAGATCAGGATATAATGCTAAAAGTTGTCGAACTAATAATAATAACAATAATCAGAATAAACCTTCTGTAATCTGTCAGTGGTGTGATAAGTCAGATCATTCGGCTAATAACTGCTGGAAAAAACAAAATGAACAACATAACGCAGTTAATAAAATAAAGAAAGAATACACTTATCGATATTTTCAAGCGATTCACTTTTTTCGTTTTGAATGCTGTGTGCGGATTTTTTTAAGAATCCTCGAAAATTGTCAAAATTTTCATACTTGTCGTTTTCACAATTAGAGATCAAAACGGAAAAATTATTTAAAACAACAGTTTTTAAGGCTGCTATAAATTGGTAGCTGGGGTTTGTATTTGTAATACTATATTGACGTATTTGATAAAATAAGTTTTCTAATGGGTCTTGATTTAAATTTCGTAAATTCAGATACTTCTAGCCGAGAGCTTTCAATTGATGCTACAAATACATCACTGATGTTATTGTTCATCCTCATGAAATGGTATTGATTTGTGACACCTCTCCTGATATTAATTGTAATAATTTCCATTTAGTCATTTCTGGTAATTTGTTCCACAATTCAAAGTGAGGTGAGTCTTCTTGTAAACAAAATCTATACTTTTTTCCATGTTCTGGTTTTCTAACCTGGTTTAAGGAATCTATTAATTGCGCAAATTCTGCCATTTGTAACGATTCTACAGGAAACGATTGACGTTAGACATTATATTAAAAGATTGAATTGCAGCAGCAACAGATCGACTTAATTGACGCGCTGCAACTTTTACTTTCATTTTTATAAAGGAATCTTTGAAGTTAAAATCATTTTTATTTAATTTGTATAGTTGCTTAAATGAAAAAATTTTGCTCAACATCAAAAGCATTTTGAATAGATTAAAATTTAGCTATTTTATTTTCAGAAAATTTTATTTTACATCGGAGCAAAACATTACGCGTGCATTTCAATAAATGTAGAACATCATAAATTACTACTATGATTTCCTGGTTAACTATGGTTACAAATGTGTAACTAATTGAGTCAACTTTATATTCTGCACACAATTCGGATAGGGCTTTTTTTTGAGTGGAACCTTAGTCACAAACTGTTGCTTTTACTTTGATACCAATCTCCTGAAGTTGCGAAATAATATTTATTATTATAAATTTTAAGTTGCTGTAGAAAATTGTATTAGCCGTGAAATAATAAGCAATTACTTGCTTCCAAGATCTTCTCAGGCCACGAATTATAAAAACGAGCGCATGATTAGCAGTTTTAGAAGTTCGACCCAACTCACCTATATCTTCATAATCAGTCTACTCTTTATGTGCTTCGTAATGATAATCTTTACTTAAGAATATTTCATCGAATACTAAACTGCAATATCGATTTAGTTCGTCCATTTCATCGCTTTTTATTTTTAATGGTTCTAGAAGTTCATTTATTCCAATATCAAAAGGAATCCTTGACAAAACTTATTTTAATTCCAAATTGATGGCAATTGAAAGTAGGTGGATAAATATTTGTAGAGATGAGGACTCCGTTTGTACATCGAAAGCGAAAATCTTATCCTCTTCTGTCCACCTTCTTCCAACAGGAGTACGATCTTTCATAATTGTGAATTGATAAAATTTGTTGTAACGCTATTCAGTTTATTATTAATGCATTCAAAAACATTGTCGTCATACACATAGATTTTAATTTCTTCAAAGCATTCCTTTTGTCATAAAGTTGTTTTTTCATTTTACATATTATAATTGTAACTTTATGATGAATTTTATGCACCCCTTTTTCGCGGTGACATTGACTTTAAAGTTGTTCCTATTTCTTTTAAAATTCTGCTTTTTCGTTTTTTTATAGTTGAAAAATCATCATTAAGTACTAAATCATTAAAATTCTCATCATTATAATTTATATCCTTATAAATATTTAGCTCGATTATTATTTTTATTTGTTGAATTTATTGAGCAATTTCTAAAGTGACTATTAAATTCAGTAGAAGTTATTTCATAAATCTTGTCACATTTACGGAAGTGGAGATATCACATGAGGCAACATTTGCAATTTTAGAAGAATCGTTACAAACGACAGATTCTAATACCGCATTAATAAAAGAATGAATGATTCAAAATTTTTAGGTATAACATTTTGATTTAAAAGGTGCTTCGAAAAATTTACGAAATCTTCTTCACAAAAATGATTCGTAAATGCGCAAATTTTGATTATTGATTGAAGTATCAATACCACAAGCAAGCTTCCATTTCATGCAAGTGTCGGAATTTATGGGGAATCAATAAAAAATTTGTTAATAATTTTATGGGTCTCACCTTTTGACCAGTAGCTGTTGCCAAATTTAGGGAAATACAAGAAAATTTTTTTCGTGATTATAGAAAATATCTATTTCAAATAACATTAATATTCTTTTGTAGAATTTAAACATAAAAAGAAAAAATTTAATTAAATTGAAATGTACACAAACTAATGTTATTGTAAATTGAAGCTCTATCCAAGAAATCAGTTAAATATAATCGTCGAAAGGAACCTATTAATATATATCATCAGTTTTTATCTTCATCAGTTTTTATCTCTTCTAAGATTGCTTTGCCCAGTTTCCTCTTACATTTTATGTTGTCTTATCCAGTCTTCTCTTACAGTCTATATTGTCTTGTTTTTATAATATTCCATTCTTGATATTTCTTTTCTTCGGTCGATATTATAATATTCCTAGAACATGCAACATTACAATTGTTTATACATTATATTTTTGTCTTAAAAAACAATATGCAGTAAAAATTAATTCAATAAATTTTATAATGAAGAATAAACTTGAACGTTAATCGATATAAACATGAAATCTTTTCCTTCCCATTAGGTATTTCTAATGGAAAACATATGTTTGAATGCCCTTCTCATCATACTTCGAAGTATAGTATCAACAGTTAAATGCAGATTACATTTTCAAATTCATGGATAACAGATGAATATGATGACTTGAAAAACACATTTCTATTCATTTATATAATATTCGAAAGAATATAAATAAGTTCAGAGTATAAAAGACAAGGGGTTAAGAGCAAGTTATTAGTAGATTATTAGTTGCTAACATTTAACGTTTCTTAAAATTACATAAAATAAAAACAGACACATACATAACGAATGCATACAAAAATTCTACAATTATCATCGATATTTTCTTTTCGAAATACATAACTTCATGAGAATTTATATCTAATTTGTAAGCTGTTAAATCCATGTAATTATGAGTTTATGTATGCGTTAATTTTAATTAGTCTTTTTCGGTAAACGTTCTTAAAAAACAATTTTAATTTGTCATATAAATTTACTTACTTAACATTGAAAATGATCTAATGTAAAGTTGAAATATCTGTTTTTATTTTATATAATTTCAAAAAGGATTAAATGTTAGCAACTAATAACCCGCTGTTACTGTTAACCCCTTGTATATTTTATTTAATGGAGTATCTTTATCACGATTCTAGTATAAATAAGAATATAAATGAAATACTTAATAAAAAAAAAAAAACAATCTGTCCCTTAATTGCCTAATAGCTTATTAACTAACAATATTTTCTTGATTTTCTCTTGATTTAAAATCATGTGATTGACTAACTTTCGAATTCTTTACTCTTCCTTCTTCATAATTCTTCCTTTTTCAACAGTATCTGAAATAACGGAAAAAACATGTTATATGACTGGCAAAACATTAGGTCAGAATCAGACTATGCATTGAAGAATGAGATTAAAGATTGAAAAATTAAAGTTTAACCAATCAGAAAAGGAGTCAAAACTTCTTTATTCTTATTGGTGAAATTTCAATCTTTAATCTTTAATCTCAATCTTCAAACATAGTCTGATTCCGGCTTTATACTCTGTCAAGATGAAAGATTCTTTATACATTCATTCTTGTACATATGTAGAAATATTATCTAATAAGATCCTTCCAAAACACGTGAACAATCTCAACAAGAGGCACAGAGTATAGAGAGTAATGCATTACGCACTTTTACCTATCGCTTCAGACAGTTGGATGCGTGCATATATTTTATTCCTGTTTCTAGTTGGCCCGTCGGCCATGTATGTTTCCACTTTCAAGATCTAAAGGACTCTACACAATAAAAGGAATAGAGAAAGAGAATAAGAATTTTAACCTATCAGAAATCACATATTGTGGAATACACAGTTTCTGATAGGTTGAAATTCTTATTCTCTGTTCCTTTTATTGTGCGGAGCCCCTAACTTTCCTTCCCCTGATCATACCTGAAGCATGTGTAGCATCTCCCCAGATCACCCCTTATATATTCATTGGTCTGTTTTCTGTTCCTGCACAGCACTCTCTTTCTCACTTTCAACAAATATCAAATATATATCCATCTCACTTCCAAAAGTGTACACACTAGTTCAGCCACAGAAAACAGATCTCATAACTCCGGCAAGTTGAGTACTTATCTTAAAATTTTCTGTTATATAATATTTTACTGACATTTTACTGACATAATGTATCACCAATCCCCTTCTACCCTGTGTTGTCTTATAACAGTCTATTTAAATTCTTTGAACCTAAATATCTAGACCGATATTCATAGTCAGATCTTATATTCAAGATATCTTAAATATAGTTTTAAAAAGTCACGAACCAATCAGAGGGCTGTATTAGTATCTTAAAATATTAAGCAATCTTGAAATATTATAAGATCGAACTATGAAATAAGATCGACCGCACCTAAACGCATTTTATATTTCGAATGATATCAGGATGGGAGGAGCTCCTTTCGTTTTTCTTTAGGTGGCGCGGCCGCCTGACTGTTTCAGATTTATTATACACTTTCCCTTCGCATTGGTCGGTTCGCCGTCGGTTCTACGGCAAGAGTCATTACAATTCAGAAGAAGTACTTACAATCCGATTGTCGCGTTTTTCTGCCAGATTCTTTCGTTTTGAGTGAAAACGTATCGAATAAATCTAATTTCATCGAATAAATCTAAAATCGAAGGTGAGATAATTATTCTAAGAGTGTATTCGAGGAGACACTATTCACGCTATGAATTACTAATATCAGAGAGAAATTTGAGACAGGACATGAACAGGACGGCCCAAAACCTGTAATCGCAAAATGCTGCTGCGCACTACTGCCCCCTGATAAAGTGGATGTAAATTACATAGCATGGTCCACTTTTCTGAGGGTATATACGTCCGTTTGAAGGCTGCACAGATGATAAATCGATATTTTTCGTATAATCGTGCTGCATTCAACTGTGGATCAGAAATATTCATCTCTGCAATCTTACGTGCGCGTTTATTTCGCTTAAAAGTATTAACATTAAGGTTACCATGTCAAAATTTTTCTCAGAATTTTTGATATAATTTTTTTCAGAATCTCCATATAATTTTTCAGAATTTCTATATATAATTTTATAATTTTTTCACATTTTTTATACGAATGGAATATTTCTCAGAAAATCTATATCTTTTCTCAGAATTTTTCATAGAGAAAAACCTTCTATTATGAGATAGGCACCTAATATGAGATAGCGACGTTTCTGCTAAACTAATAAACGCTATCTATTGGTTTCACCATGAATTTATTGAGCTCTTGGATTGAAAACTATTTAGTAGAAGATTCATTATATCGTACCTATAGTCACTGTAAAACAAGATTTTAGAATTTGGATATCTTCAAGTTTCATTAAGAAATGAGCATTTAAACTTCTTTATTATTTAATAAATAAATATTTGTCAATAAATTCTTTATGTAGTGATAGAGTAAGATCATACTAATAAAAAAATACGGGATATGTTGAATTGTTTAATTACAGAAGATTTGATGATTTGATTAGATTTGATGATCATAAAACTATAAGTCATAGAAATATGAGATATCCAGGGTATTCCTAATATGAAATAATTCATGTTCCTACATTAATGAAAATCGTTGCTAAAATATAAATGTTATTGTACAATAATATAAAAAACAACTGGAATGAACGCGTGCCTATATCTGCGATGCTTGATTTCAACTACCTGAAAACGAGTTAGGTTGGTATCTATCGCATGCTCATTTTTCGCGCACATTGTGTTTGTATTTTAGAAACAATAAATAAAAATTTTTTTAATTGCAATACTGATATACTTTGCGTTTTATTATCGATTTTTCGGGGCATCTCATGTTAGGATAGGAGCACAATTTTTTGACTTTTCGATTTGCATCACTCACTTTTAACAATTCTTTAATTTAAAAAAAAAATGGAATTTGAATTAAATTTTATGTAACGTTATCTTAAAGCTTATTAAATTCTCTTCAAAATGACCTATTATTTTTTAAAATTCTGCCTATAGACTTCTAATCAAAATGAACTCGATGTCTCATAATAGAAGTCTTTCCTCTATATATTAATTATGAAATTACTAAGATAAATATAAAATTAAATATAAAATTACTAAGATTTTTTTAAGTATAATTTTTTAAGTATAATTAAGTATAATTTCTGGTCAAATGTTATAAAATAAAAAATCTAAAAAATTTTTAAATATTTTTTTTAAATTATGGGATAAGAAATTTTTAAATATTTCAGAATTCACTTGTATGAAAAATTCTGAGAAAAGATACTGACTTTCCGAATATTTTTTCTAAAAAATTATAACAAAAATTTTTACCAAAGATATTACACTCATTTTTGCAAATGTGTTAATATTTATATTTTAAATAAACTATAAATATATAAAAATTTCAAATATTTTGTTTTTATTAAACACATTTTTATAGTTTACTTATTTTATTTGTTATTATTTTCTTATTACAATATGAAAATTTGAAAAGCATAAAATGACAAAATTAATCTAAACTTTTTTTGTGTAAGTACTTTAAGTATTTAAAATGCAATCATATGTTTTATTACGATGCAAAAATTAAGTATTTTGTAAATAAAGGAACAATATATTTTGTTAACAATAAAATAAACTAAAAGGAGAGTTGATGCTAAGCTGATTAATTATATGTGCTTGTAATTATAAATTTTTATACACAAAAATTGAAACATTTTTCATTATATTTATGGACATTTATATGATTACCAATCGACATTTATATGATCAATCCTCTCTCTATTCTGTGTTCACCTTATAACAGTTTATTTAAACTCTTTGAACTTAAATATCTAGACCGGTTCAGATCTTATATTCAGGACCGTCTTAAGTATAGTCTTAAGAAGTCACGAACTAATCAGAGGGTCGAGAGTTTCAATCCGAATTATTTTGTTTATTTACAGACTAACATAACATTACAAGTTCTGCATCGCAATGAAACTTTACATAATATATCTTGAATATTTAAAGTACTTATACAAAAAAAATTGAAATTTTTGCAATTATTTTATAATATTAGGCGTAGAAAAAGAAATCCATTATTTTTGCATGAAATTGAATGGAAAAATAATGGATTTCTTTTTATTACACCTAATATATATACTTTCTATATATCTCTATTAGAGCAGAGATAAAAAAATATTGTTTCTTAATTATTTTTATACACGTTTTAAACCATCGTTATATTTTTCAATTTTTGTATTTCGTAAAAATTATCACAATTAAAAAATTATTCCTAAAGTTGGAATGTTCTATCGAGTTGTGTGTGACTTAGCAATAAAGCATACTTCGTATAACTTTTTTCTTGTTCCTATATATAAATGCCAATTTAAAAAAAAATAGAATATATATGCAATTGAGCTAAAAATATAACATTACTTTCCTTCTATAACTATTGCGAAATAATTAGTGAGAGTACAGTTATATTTTTAACTCAAATTTATATATATATACGTGGGTCGTTTGATAAGTTTGATAAATTTCCATGGCGCTACAATCCATTTGATGACGCGACATCTCGAAAGATCCACTCTTCGAACCTCTTCAGGCCAAATTTCAGCCAGAAAGGACGCATAGTTCACGTTTGGTAGTCATTTGAAGTAGGCTGTCTCAAAGTCTGCAAAATACTCATTGACGGCGACAATGACTTCCTCATTTGACGAGA
>Ga0157363_1007461_pt1 | contig 10362 bp, 5 predicted proteins | sample AttsexASBM1_FD_111477 | JGI IMG/M metagenome (GOLD analysis project Ga0157363, IMG submission 111477) | Fungus gardens microbial communities from leaf cutter ant in Ribeirão Preto, State of São Paulo, Brazil - Atta sexdens ASBM1 | ecosystem: Host-associated > Fungi > Mycelium > Unclassified ...
ATACTGATTGATATGTTTGCGGGGCGGTTACCACGCGGTTAGACAGTGAAGCCACTACATCCACTCTTACCTGATGATTTAAGGGCCATATATTACAAGTGGGCTCTTGGCACCACTTGTAGCACTACTCGCGCTTCGGTACCTGTATTATTGAGACGTCCTCCTGCGTGTAGGAGAGACAAAAGGGATGAAACATCAGCAATATAATCTCTTTCGCGATTAAACATCAATTGTGGACATCGAGATTTTTGCATTTGTTCAACTAATTAAACACATTTAATTGTTTGCAGATTTGGTTAATTCAACAAATTTTATTTAATTGAATTTAACTGTAATCTGTTTAACATTGAACACTTTGTTAAGCAGACTACAATTGAATTCGAATAAAATTTGTTGAATTAACCAAATCTGCAAACAACTAAATGTGTTTAGTTAGTTGAACAAATTTTTCTTTTTTTCAATGTATTCTCTATTTAATATTCTTATTTAATAATAATGAATTCATAAGTTTTAATTCATAAGTTCTTGTAAAATTTGTACGAATATCTACACGATATAAATAAAATTACGGAATAAGATTACAGATTTTTCAAGAACAATCGTAACTTCAACTTCGATAGCCTTTCGAGTTTTATAATAAGAAAAACAAAATTTCCATTAAACTTGCTGTTTATATTTTATCTATTATTAGTATTTATATTTCTTAACTTGGAATTAGTATATGAATTAGTAGATTTAGACTATATTACTGCTGCAAAAAACTAGATTATTTTTAACTGCAAGTCTTGATTCGCGTTTTTCGACCATGATTAAGCGTAAAGTCCGGCCAATTGCTCATTACGCGCCATCTTTGATAATGCCGCGCATAAAAGATCATTAACGTACGTCTCGTTAAGCATAAGAGTGAGCACATTAAGAATCAGATTCAGGTAATGGTTGTTATTGCCCCGCAATAATGCAATTTTTCAAGCTACGAGTGCAACCATCGCCAACAAATTATCTCTTAGAATCTCTTAGATAAAACCACTGTCATTATATACTTATATATTTAATAAATAAATAGCTGTTTTCTTATTCTAAAATTATCTCTTAAAAGAATTATTAGTTACAATTAATTTGTATGGAAAACAAAGTATATTTATAATGTAAATATTACACGAATAAACTTTATATGTTTGATTTTGTGTATTAAGATGTAAATTGTTAAGAGTTATTATTTATGTACGTGACTTATGTAATTAGGATCAAAGATGAATTATCTCAAATTTCACAAGGAAACAGATCTAAGGTAGCGATGACTTTTATGATACCGAGTGAGCATTCGACGCTTTGCAATAGTGCGTGCAACATAAACGTAAAATGCTACGTAAAAGTCTCGTATTTTCTGTTGGAGCAGCGATTTAAGTGCATTGTTAAAAAGTGAGAGCGATTTATTTGACGAAAATGAGGTCGCGTGACCAACGTTCGAAGACATTATCGCGACCATGACGTAGTCCAATTAAGAAGGTGCTGACTCGTTTCGCGGAAACGAATAAACAGGTAATAAAGCAGCATCATCAACTTACCTTGGCAAATAAACACGGCGGGTATGCGAGTTGGCATGCAAAGCCCGAAGAGTCATCGAACTTCGCTGTTTATCGCGCAACACCGGAAAACAATAAAACTCACGCACATCTTGCATATATTATTATATGATATACATGCAGCAACTATATATCGATATTTTTATAATTGTTGACTTCGTATCGAATTCTAACACATCGAAGTTTTAAAATACTAACTGACAGCGATTCAGCCGTGCAGCAGAACGCTTCAACAGTTAGAAGATCTGATTCATGATTATATCAGCTAAATCTTTCCATTTAATATTCGCTCGGTTACTTCTAAACAAAGAATCAAAAAAGATTTCGCTTCAAGTAGTATTGTTGACAATCTGAACTACATTCAAAAACACTATCCAAGTACTTTCAAGTATTATTTTATTCTTGTTGTTCACCGAATATTAAATAAGGACAAAATGACTCGGAAGCACTCAAGCAATGTTTTTGATTGCAGCCCTGTAATAAAAATATGCATAATAATATAAAAGTTATTTAGATGTCTATTTTAATCGCACTATTTCGAACGCATCACAAAATTGTCACAGACTTTGATAAAGATAATAACCGAAGTAGTCATACAATTCTGAAGGTGGCAACGACCTCGAGATCAAATCGTATTTCCGACAAATCACGAGATCGGCGGGGAATCGATGAGGGAGGCCACCACTGCCACGAGGCTATTTCGAGAGCGTATAACGTACGAACGCTGGTACCCCTGCGGAGGTATCGACGTAAAGGTCGTGACGCTTGCGAAGGTTATGACACTCGTAGGAGGACAGACGAGGTCGGGAACGTAGGTTGTTCGCTCCCGGAGGTTGATGGATGATCTCGGGTGTCGGAGATATGAGGCCGCGATTGGCCGGCCATAAAGCAGGACGGGGAGCACCTATACGGATCCTTCTTCGTGTCTTCACTCGCGATCGCATAATCCGTCCACCTTCGCGGGAGTCCTCGATCAGCCTTTATCGTTTGCCCCCATCCTTTTCCCCCTTATTCGATTGTGAGTTGATCTGCCGGCGATTTGCTCTACGCAATTCATTCCCGTGGATATCGGCAAAGCCTGAAAAAAAGATCACGCATCCGTGAGAATATCGTTACTATCTATGTTTGCGATTGGTTATACATAGAACACTTTTGCTGAAGTATTTAAAAGTTTAACTGCTATATTAGATCTGAAAATCAATTTTGTCGGATTCTCAAAGTAATTGTGTAGGATGCTCAAACTAGTTTCTAAAATGTCAAAACTTTTTGCTATATTTCTTATCATGCTTGAATTTCCTAAATAATTATTTTGATGTCTAACTTATTTGCAGATTCATTCTATGTCTACCTAAGTTTTTAAATTTTTCAGCAAAATCATTCTTTCCGTGTACATAAAAAATCTAAAGATTTAGTAGATTTGATTCTTTGAATTGATATCGTGACTAAATTGACAAAATCATTCATATTCACGAGACTTACGTGGATAGGCGAGAATATAGCGAGAATACTTGCTAATTAATTAATTGCCGGGTTGCGTTTATTTTGTTATCTGATATTTTCTCGAATATATGATCGCGCGATTTAATCTGTCTGGATTCCGGAGATCCGGCCCTGTGCTCGCAATGATTATGATAAACTGATGCAAAGTGCGAACAAATTCGATCATATTGTTAACTGATTATTATATTATCTTCCCGTTTTTCATATTCGTATGATTATACGAGTGACGGGTTCAAGAACCTATCTTGTAGCAGGATAAATCATGTTACGTGGGTGGTCATGGTCGCTTCTGTGATCACCGATCATTTCTCGATATATTCGACCGAGGCGGTATCTTATGTTTCTTCGTTTATCGCTACATCACGTTAATACGAACGATAAACATAACTTTTGATACAACTAGTTTGATGATGATTCATCATCTTAATAATGATCATCATGTATTATATATTAATTCGTGTAGGTCAATGATCAGTACTGTATCTAGTCTTGTGCCCGTTTCTACTACCATATAGTTTAAGCTTAATTTAACTAACTTTTTATCTTTTTCTAATTTTAATAATTAGAAAAGAATAAGTTGAACCAGGATTAAACTTAATCTAATGGGAACGCATTCTTACTTAAACTTTCTTTTTAGAGTTATAGCATTTAATTATGACATTAATTTGCTCGACATACATAACAAGCGATTTAAGAAATTAATATATTGATTATATAATGTATATTTCTCATATTGCACTGCACATTATTGCTGACTGCAGTGTAATTAAAATAGAATATTACAATTGTAATTACAACAAAATATTAAGTTGCAGTAACTAATTTCTAGGAGTAGCTTTATTATTCTTATTGCACAATATCTCGATGTTCATTATTCAACATCTCTGTAGCAATTATTGGCTTACTAATTATATTACGAATTCAGCAGCATGCAGATTTATAGTATATTCACGTTAATTATAAGTAACGTCTCCGCGGTAAGAGAAAGGGTACAAAGTTTCACGACTTGTAGAACACACTGCAATTTCTTGTGTAAAAAACATACTTATAAACCCCATCGGTTAGACATTGCCTGTGGATAATTAACACCTTCGCGGATTGTACGTGACGTTTGCGAGCAAAGTGCACAAAATCGTTATGTAACGCTGTTACGTTACGACGCGACTTTTATGTTGCATGCTAATTAGAACGGGCACCGCTTATTATATAGAAACTTACGAGGGAAATCCCTGATGGAAGTCGGGGAAGTTTCGCAAACTCACAAAACGTAATATTTCACGCTAAGTTCTCTCAATTAATTAGCGGATTTGCATAATTAATTAATCAAAAGTCTATCCGATGCCGACACGCGTTACACTTCCTGATAATGAGTGTACTTTGCATAATATCCATTGATTTCATTATGACGCGTTACAAAACACTAGACGAGATTAGCGTGTGATAAGCAGATTTCCGAATCTTGGGCAACAACTAACTTTCTCATATTCCGTTTAAATGTTAATCAGAAATTATGACCGATTGCTAAACATGCTTGCTCTAATTATTAGTTTAGTTTTAGTTTCGTATTATTGTATTCATTATTTTGCATCACATAATAGATGCAGAAAATAGATGAGTTTTGTTTAGTTCTAAAACTTAATGCTAAATCGAAGGTTCAGAATCAGAAAGTTTGCAAGATATTCTTGTTTCTCGAGCGTGTGATAAAATAACTAACTAGAATAAATAGCGAATACACGAGGCGGGATCAGCGATGGAAGGATGAAACGGATGCAGGACGAGGCCGGAAAGGACATCACGTGCAGGACTGTTGCCAGTTGCTTTCTCTGATCGCCTTTCTTTTTTCCTCCTTGCTCCATTTTTTTCCTGCTCGCTCTCGTATGAGTTCGCAATCTTTCTTCTCTTTCGCTGCGCGCAAAGTTCAACGCGAGCAAACAATTTCGAAATTCTCTGGTCTGATGAAGAGGTCTCGTTTGTTTAGTCCCTATATTCCGCCATTTCTCTCATTCATGTGCCATTTCTGCGATATTTCAATTCACAATATAACGATATATGCTCAATATCGTTCGCATAGACGTAAATCTAAAATATTTATCTCTATATTTGTTATATTTTTGCTTTTAATATCAGATTTTGAATATTTGTTCTTTATAAGTATAATATTTTAATAATGCTGTGAAATCAATATTTGCAGGAAGCATTTTTAAGGTATGGACAAAAAGATCCGGAAAATATAAGATATCTTGTCGAATATCACAGTGCAGTGGACGTAATATATGTGTATTTCGCGCGCTCAAATTCAGGATTGGCGAATTCCGACGATCTGATTCCGCTGTGTACGTCCGGCTTCCAGGGCATGCCGAAATTTCCAGCGGAAATGAAAGAGGCGAAGGAAGCGAAGGACAGGAACGAGGAACGCTCTGCTGGGCTCCCGGGAGACCTGCCACGAGCAAAAGGTCACGTTATTTTCCATCTGAGCTGCTATCCGCGAGGCGAGCTCCTCCGAATAATTCCATGGGAGAGAAGTCGGTCCGAATAAACGGAAATTTTCCCTTTAAAATGCGGAATGGCTGAGTGAAGCCGGCGGTCGATATAACGGGAGGGCGGCCGCCCACCACCTTCTTTCGAGGACCCTCTTCCATTGAGTCTCGCAAATAGCTCTCGTTCCTGAAAGACCTCTTGCCTTCTCTTCCTCCTGCTGTATCTCGCGTACGCACGTACACGTCGCGTCTGTTTCCATCTTGTGAAAATTCGTTTCGCATGGCAACGAGTACTGTTATCGTAAGTTACACTAATTCTGATGAACGATATAATCTATCATAAATAATATTGAGGAGAGCGCAAAAATTATAAAGCATTTAAAAAGCGTTTTTATATGTAACAAATATCTTTTAGAACATTTCAGTACATTATTTTCAAATTACGCTTATATTATCGTAATCATTATCTCCTATTCTTACTTATTATTACTATTTCAGATTGTAACATTAAAAGAGAGAAAATATGTAATAAAAATTTTTGCAAATATTAATATGGAAATATTTTTTAATAAAATTACCAATACAACATACTGAAAACTTTTTTTTCATCAGCGCGCTTCTCGCCCTAATGAAATGAACGGCAAGGTTCACGAAACATTGGCATTAGCAATGGATGAAAACACGGTGATAACACATAAAGACCCTCTAGTGTCTTTGAAAACATTTTTTATTTTATTAATTAATAAATTATCATATATCTAGAAATGAATTATGCATAATCAAATAAGCTTTACAATCATAACTAGACTGCGGATATTCATGCAAAATACTTAACTGAATATTAATCATCGGACAGTTTTAACAGTCGATCGTTGTTTGTTAAAGAGTTATTAAGAAATAAAGTAAAAAGATTGAGATTGCCATCTATAAATATGCAATTTATGTAAAATATATAGTTAAGTATTTTTGTATAAATATCTGTAATCTAGCCATAACAAATTGTTAAATTAACTTGTAAAAGACACCTGGCGAAGATGTTGAATTTGCACCAGGCGTTTTTAATGGTATCTTCTGAAAATTAAAAACGAAATTAAAATAAAATCTATGTTTTTCAATATAAAATTTTCTAACCAATTGATTGATAATATTGAATTTTCGAAAAAACAAAACGTTATTTATTCAAAACTGCATGTTAAGCATAATCAATTTTCTCGAATATCATACAAGTTGGAAATTTTGCTGATGCAAATTCGCACCCAGATGTCATTTACGGATTAATAATATATATAAAAATAAATAAGATTTAATTTCGTCTCAAAACAAAAAAATAGTTTTTAATATATTTTAGAAGTCTATTCTATCAATTGCAAATGTTGTTTTGTTGAAAAATATTTCTATGCACATATTTGCAAGAAATTTTATTGTATATTTTCTCGTTTCTGATGTCATAATCTGATAAATAGCGACGACTGGACAGAAGTTGTAAGATTTAAATTAAGAAATAATTATATTAAAAATTATGTTTAAGTACACTTTTTATGTTCGTACACGCGATTTTAATCGTCATCAGATTTTTCTTTAATAAATATATTTTGCTCTCAATCTTGTCGCACAAAATTTCCGCACGTATCCAAGATTGTATCCAAGAGGAAGGAAAGGAAAGCGCGCCGTGTATTTGCTTGGAATAAGCCAGAACCCAATTCAATTACACGTCGTGGCCGCACTCGAGAGGGTTGGTGGCAGTCTGGCGAGAAAGGAGGTTCCACAGTTTTCTGACAACTCCTGCAACAGAGAGACGAGGTCGGTCTCGTGCAACATGTTTGAAATGATGCCAATGACCATTAGAATCAGATGCCAAAAAGAGACATCTTTCTTTCTAGAAAAAAATAATATGTAATACATGTAAAATATATTCACGATAAAAAAAGGTTTAATTAAGAACACATAAACGAGATATTTTATCTTTGTGAAAAGGAGAACATATCTTTTTTTAAATTATTTTTAAAATGTTAAAAATTTTTTTTAAATATAATTTTACTTAACAATTTTTAAAATTTTGTATATAAATTAGGATTCTACTACTAGTCTACTTTTGACTTAAAAAGAAAAATTTTCTACATTTTATAAGAGATTGATTAAAAATCTCATTTCTTCATTTTATTGTTAAGAATGGGTCTTTTGCGTAAATACGAGCAACCAAGAAATTGCCCATTTGCCGCTAGCTATCGAAATATTTTGAGGTAATATTTACCTTCAAATCATCTACCATGGAAATACCGAGAGAAAAGAGAAAGAAGCTAAAAGAAATGCATAGGAAGGGGGCGCGAAAAGTGAAGACAATCCCTTTATTAGATTATCGGACGAGTGTCGCAGCATGGGCACTCTTTGAGTTCTCGACGACGACCCTCCGGGTTTATTGTCTCGTATCTACGGGCCTTACCCTCGGCCCTCATCCGTGGCTACGCCCACGTCCGAATCTATTTATTTACGCACTTTTAAGGCACCACCACCCTGCACTCAAAGACTCCGTAAATTGGCTGGAAATTGATTTCACCGACATCACTCGACGCTTCCTTGTTTGGGAAAAAGCCGAACTTTATAAGTAATTGAGTGGGGATGAACTTAATTGTTCGATTTAATTTTATAGAAACATTCAAGAACAGTAATATATATTTTTTGATAAGGAAAACTACTCTATATTTTATTAGTAACGTACAGTTTCTGGTTTGTAAGAATTACAATGACGAGGCCGGTAATGATGGAACAGCTGCATGGAGCGCATCCATTGTTCGACGTGAATTCACCCTAACTGAATTTTGAAAAGTCACATTTACGTTTGCCGCTAGCACGTGCTGTGTCCATTGCGTTGATTTTTTAGGCATGGAAAGGGACCAAATTTATCACCGTTGTGTAGCATAAAAATATTTTCATTATCTCCATATACATTTTTTTTTTAATATTACCTAACTTACAATTCTATTCGAGTCCCATGCTAATCAAAATTTCAAAAACTCTGTAAATTTTAATAAATTTTATCGAATTGTACTAATCTTTTCATAAAATTAATTGGCATCTCTTTTCTATGCAACAATTTCTCAAAAAAGTTTAATTTCCGATAACTTGTAAATAATTTAAATACTTTTTATGACTATTTTCTAAAAATTAATCGCTATCCTAAAACTAATTTTGCAATTTGTATTTACAATCAATCTCGTTCAAGTCGTTGCACATGACGCATCGCATTGCATCGAAAACGGTCCGCGGAACAAATCCTCGACGGGTTCCTCGATCTCACATCCCGCGTCTTTGATCCAGCTAGTCTTTAACGCAACAGTTTCGTATAAAGAACGATGCGGGAAGGAGAGCGGGATGTCTTCGAGTCCTTGATCCTGGCTTAGATGCGACGCACCATACCAAGGGAGGAAAACGTGAATTAGGGGTGGTTTATTTTTTTTTGTGAGGCAAACCAAGAACCGCTTGTGCATACGTGGCATATATGCACACATATACATAGCCATGGAAAAGGCGGGGGATGACGAGTGAATGACAGGACAATGAGCCCGGTCTGATGCACGCGAATGCTTTATGACGATTCAATATGTACGTCGAGAGGGAGCGGTCGCTAGGTTGCATTTTCAATGCACCGGGAATCTATGGAAGGCTCGAATTTCTCTATCCATACACGGAAAGATTCCTATACGTCGGCATGGTTTGATAGAGCAATCGAAGGATCGATATTTAAATTCATCATGATATGCTCCGTGATTTTGGATGGTATATGATCGTCTGTTCCGGAAGTGCCAATCTCGATTAGACTTTCTATTTCTCTCATATTTGTAATGCTCGTGCTCGACGTACTCCTAATTAACTAATTAATTCCTCCTTTTTTATTTATTATTATTATAAAGAAATAAAAAATTCAGTCACAAAGTTTTGTATTCATCAAATAATTATATAACGTCAGCTTGTTATCTAAGAGATGTCTTATGTTTAAAAAATGTTCTAGAATATTAATTATATCTTAAAAATTAAATATTAAAAGACTGCATTATAAAATTGTCGATAGGTGAACTGAAGATCTATTGGCTATTAGCTACTATTTATCTATAAAAAGATTTATCTATAAAAAGATGTGCAGTCATTTTTTGTTATCTTAATATGTATATTTCTATATATGAGAAAAGTACGTTACATTGCTATTGGAATATTACAAAGCTAGTAAAATATGTTTCTGAAAAAATTAAATTAAAACGCATTTAACTTTCCCGAAATAGAAATTCACGAAATTTATCTTTTTTAACCTGTCTAAATTTTTTAGTGGCAGCTAATTATTATTGAGGGTGGCAATTATGGGATTCTATAAAATAATTGCAAATTTCTCTTCGTATTGTGTCTTTGAAGTAATTACAGTGAGCTTATCCCAGGCTCGATCTTGCTATTCGCGTTATTTCCGTATTTGCTGTCATGATAATCATGGTAATAATCTCACGGCGTAATTAACTGACACTGCACCAAATGTGCGTCTAATTATAATACAGGTATATAATATAGCGCTGCGCCAGGGACAATTTTGAATTCACAATACGTAGTTCCTCGTCGCGTACAATGTGCCGATCACTATCATGCCTGCGATTGCACACGAATGAACATATGAATATGTAGTTTATACATGCGCGAATCTAAACGTCAGTGGTTCGCAAAATTGTTTACCGTAATGTTACTTTACAATTCAACCGTACCGAAACCTTCAGACACATCTATTTGCTCTTCAATTTCCTCCAATTTCTTCTATATTTATTAAA